>ERZ1370068.7272-contig-6200_pt1 | contig 70486 bp, 82 predicted proteins | sample MGYA00561227_ERZ1370068 | MGnify/ENA primary metagenome ERZ1370068 (study PRJEB38410, sample SAMEA6850437) | metagenome | study: Metagenomic assessment of the ecological functions of the soil: analysis of the soil microbiota associated with the...
TGTACTTCGTTCAGTTACGTATTGCTATATCAGCTACCAGGGCCTTTTCCTTTCATATATGATGAACTGTGGCGGCGGCAAGCTTACTCCGCTAAGGCTCTTGAAATGATAAGAGCAATTGGGAGTTGTTGAATTATTTCAGTGCCATTGATAATGCCAGGCAAGCCCTGAAGCAGTACACCTGGGTCTCTCCGGAACAGCTCCGCAGCAGGCAAGAGTCTGCTGACGGGTTGATAAACTGCAGATGTAACTATGCGTACTTCCTTGCCACGAGATTGCGGTCGGACGGCGGATAAATGACCGGGAGAGGGGCGCTTGATATTGTCCGACAGCTAGACCAGATAGATCAAAGAAATCTTCACGTGCGTGAAACCGTAGCGTGGTGTACCTGCGCTGTTGTGACCCTGGGGATTCCCTTTGGGGAAAGGGGGCTACAGATCTTGCCTAGCGCTCAATGCGGGGCCTGGACGTCGAACTCTGCGGGCGAGATATACAGGCGTGTTCGGCGGAAAGGACGGAAAGTCGGTCCCCGTCGACCTTGAGAAGGCGTTGACCGGAAAAAATCAACAAGGGGGACAATGGCCAACAAGGGAAACAATAAAGAGAGCTGGCCAGCCAACTCCTCGGCTCCGTGACCGCCAAACTCAGCTCCACAAAGGCCGATGGCAACGCACAATAAGGCGTGGCATAGCCCGAGCGGCTTTTTCCTACGCTAGATCCGGAAACTATCGTCATCGTCGGCGATGCGCATCCGCCATGACCGGATCTACAACTCTTGCTTTACTCATGTGGTCAGCGTGCCAGACCACCACGTCGTGATGGCCCCAGGGGCTTTGCTAACGCGTTATGTGATGAAGCTCATTAAGCCTTACCTGCAATTTACTGGTCGAAGGCTGCAGGTTAACTTACGAGGTCCCTCCCTGAGCCAGGCCCTGGCGAGGCCGGAGCGACCAGCTGTGATAGTGAACTGCCACTAGCAATCCCATCGTTCCGATAGGCGCAACCTGAGTCGGGCAAGATCATGCACAAAGGTGCTCCGGGATCATCACATGGGAGATGACAGCATCCGTGCGCTTGATCTTGCCTATTTCGCATTGGGTGCCATAAGGATGGCACTGTTCTTGACGTCGGCCCGCCCTATACACGTGAAGATGGCCCAGCTCAGTGGTCGGCGGGCGGGAGAGTCGTGTTAAGAGCCGGGCTGGGCCTCAGCGGGTCGCCTCCGCCGGATACTCCGCCAACTCATCCGGCGCTGCCGGCATTCGGGACGCCGCTCTTCGGCATCCCAGCGCCGGGCACACCAGGTGATGCCGCCGACCGCCTTGCGGATGACCCAGATCCGCCAGTTCGGCCAGTCAGTGCTCCAGCGCGGCCACTGATATCATCGGTACGGTTTCTCACAGCCAGGGCTCCGTCCCGGTCAGCCCCGGTAGCGGTGTCAGCACCGGTCCGGGGCCGTTTGCAATCTAGCTCAACAGACACGGTGAGCGCAGCTGACTGACACAGCTGAAACCAGTGTAGCGCTGCGCCGCGATCACCGCGGAAGGATCACGGTGTGCCACGTGGACCAGAACGCCCAATCCGAGTGGTCAGTGCCGACCTGCGGCGGCGGATCGTGGCCGGGGAATGGCAGCCGGACGAGGCTCTGCCACCCGTGGCGAGCTGGCCGCTCACTACGGCGTCAGCCGGTCCACGGTCACCCGGGCAATGCGTACCCTCGCAGGTGAGGGGCTGGTCCGGTGTGGTGCGCGCTGGTGGAACCGTTCCGGGCATAAGAGGCGGATTCAGTCAGCTGGACAGGCCCGCCTGGCCGTCAGGAAAGACCCAGGTAAAGGTCGGCGCACTTTCAGCTTTCTCCCAGGTATCACAGCGAGTATAGATAGAGAGCACCAGGCCGGTCGGTCGGTACTTCTGCGCGCGCTGCGGCTGTGGATCACCGGCCTGTGCCACGTGCTGGCGAGGGGCTGGACGCCGCCGAGCCGCCGAAGCGGCCGGGCGATCCTGGCCCGCTTAGAGAAGCCGACCACGCCGAACAGAACGCCATGGAGCGGCGCAGGCCGCCGGGGCAGCGCGCACGGCCGAACGGGGCGCTCGGGGCCGCAGCGGCATGGGTGTGCGCACCGCGGGGCTCGTCAGAACCTGACTGGCCCAAACGAGTGCTGAAGGGGAGCGCCCGGCATGAACACCACAACCAGCGCTCCAGCTCCGGCGCCGAGCGTGTCGGGGCGCGCCGCCATCGCCGTGATTGCCGGGCTCGCTGGGATCGAGGCCCTCGGCCCCCCGGCATCTTCTAGATCTTCCTGGTCGTCGGCCGTGGATGGTCGGCCCGGTCCGGGCTTCACCTGGTCGCGGCCAGAGAGGGCCACCCCGCCCCAGCAGTAGCCGGGTGGGTGGCGGGCCCCGCACAACGCCGACCAAGATACGACCGGGGGCCCCGCCAGCACCTATCACAGCTTCCCCGCGCGGAGACAATTTCCGCGCACGGGTGACCTAAGAGAAGGATCGCACATGAACGACGGCACCAGGCAGAACAGCGCGACCGCAACAGCATGCGCTGGCCGACCATCTGTGGCAGGCATGCTCGCCCGTCCGTCCGGGGCAGGCCTGTGGGCAGTGGTGGCATGCTCGCGGGGTCAGCGACGTCGATGGTCGCCGCCGCGCCCGCGCCCACCGCGTCGGCCATCACAAGCACCACCACAAGGCGGGCCAGCGGATCACCGTGGTTCCCGCCGCACCGGCACCGGCCCAGGCGCAGCCAGCCGCACCGGCACCGGCTGCAAATCCGGGCTCACCGAGCGCGGCACCGGCAACCACGGCGAGCCGGTCTATGCCCAGCTCGGTCACGAGCACCGCGTTCGCGCTGCAGGTCGAGAAGGACTGCTGTGGCGGGCGGCGACCGTTTCATTCTACCAGCCCGGTGACCGGCCAGTCGTACTACATGACCCCATCGACGGCCGGGGCTTCCGGGTCGCACGAAGACCATCACCACGGTGACTGGCGGTAACGGCGTGGTCGTTCAGTTCCGCTTCTGGAGACTGACAGCACCCCTCCAGCCGCGGAGCCCGCACGTCACCCACCGGGGGCGGGCTCCGTCACACCCGCCCAGGCCCGGATCATCAACCGCATGCCGTCGGTGTTGGAGATCCCCTCGGCCTTGCACTTGGCCAGGAACCCATCCACAGCTCGCTCTCGATCCTCCCCGCGCTGCAGGCGATGGTACGTGACCGGACTGCTCGACGTCCCGGCGATCGGCTTGCCCGCTGGCGTGAAGCCGTGCTCAACCAAGCAGCTCGACCGCCCGCATCACCACGGCGGCGAACGCGGAGGTGCCCTCTCGCCGAACTCGGCCCTGCCGTAGCCCGGATCATGCCTGCGGCGGCTTCTCCTGCGGGCTCACCACTCGGCCGCCCCTGTGTGCGGGCGGAAACCTGCACCTTGCCCTCCAGGGCCGCCTGCGCCTTCCTCCGCACCATCAGGACTCACACCGCCCTCGCCGCCGTACTCTTCGCCGGTCTCGGGTCGATGTCGCTGGTGTCCATCGGCCGCTCGAGGAACCGGTCCTGCCTGGCGCGATCGTCAGGCCCGGTCTGAGCATGCTGGTCACGGTGATTTCTTCCTTTGCACGGGTTTGGGATCGGGGCCGCCGCGGCGCTTGGCTCGCATGCGGCGGGCCTTGGGTGGGTGGTGCTGGGCCGTCGTGGGGCCGTGAGAGCGGAAAACTGTGGAAAACAGCTGAGTACCAGTGGAAGGCGAATCCGCAGGCCCAGGCAGGACCCTGGACAAGTGAGCAGGTCAGCGGGAAGGTACGGATCAGAACACCAGAAGTTCTGACGTGCTGATCTGCCGCGCCCGCGGCGTCCGGCGGCGAGAGCCAAGCGGCAGCAAGGCACGGAAGCCAAGTAACCAGAATTAGCATCTTCACACGTACCCATCGTTCTGTGACATTTGTTGAACGGCTGGCGCGAGCCCGTTCGTGTTGAGACGCAAGAGCGCTGAGGCCAGACGGCGCGGCAGCTCGCTCTGGCCGAGGCGTCGGAGGTGTTGAAGTGGCCGGATCGTCGTTGCTGGAGAGCGTCCCGCTGATAGATCACCATTGCCATGGCGTCACCTTCCGCGGACCTCGGCGCTGACCAGTTCGACAAGCTGGCCAGCGAGTCGTCGGCGCCGGGTCGCCCGGGCCGGATGCTCGCCGCCAGCCAGCTCGGCGTCGTTATCCGGGCGGAGTGCGCGCCTCTACTCGGCCTGCCCCGGCACTGCAGTGCGGATGAGTATCAGGCCCGCCGGCTGAGCTGGGCGCGGCCGAGGTGAACCGGCACCTGCTGGCCGCAGCCGGCATCAGCTGCTATTTCATCGACACGGGCTACCGCGGCGGCGAGCTGCGACCCCGGAGCAGATGGCGGAGGTCTCCGGTCAGTCGGCGCAGGGAGGTCGTCCGGCTGGAGGCGGTAGCCGAGCAACTCATGCCAAGGCACCGACGTCAGCGCGGATAGCTTCGGCTGCTGCCTACGCCAAGCTCGCTCGCCAGAGGCGGCCCAGGGGCGGTCGGGCTCAAGTCCATCATGGCCTACCGCTTCGGTCTCGATTTCGATCCGGAACGGCCTGCGCCCCGTGACGTCACCCGCGCCGCAGGGGACTGGCTGCGCCGGTGCGCAGAGGACGGACGCAGGCCCGTCTTGACGACCCGGTCCTGCTCCGGCACGTCCTGTGGGCCGGGGTTGATCTCGGCCTGCCGCTGCAGTTCCACGTCGGGTTCGGCGACTCCGACATCGTGATTGCACCGTTGCGACCCCGCCCGGATGACCGGGTTCATCCAGGCGGTGCAGTCCTCGGGCACGCAGGTCATGCTGCTGCACTGCTACCCCTATCACCGGCAGGCGGGCTACCTGGCGCACGTGGCACCGCATGTATGGTTCGATACCGCTCGGCCGTCTCGCACAGCGGCTCTGGGCTCCTTGCAGCTGATACGAGAGTCGCTGGAAGTTGCGCCGTTCGACAAGGTGCTGTTCTCCACCGACGCGTTCGGCCTGGCGGAGCTATTACCTGTGCTGGCGCGCTGCTATGGCGCCGTGGGCTGGCGCAGGTCATGGACAGAGTGGCTCGCCCGGACTGGCTGTCCGCCGCGCGACGCCGAGTCGCTTTGGCCGTGATGATGGCGCACGCGCAACGCCCGCCGCGCTTACGGCCTGGGGAGCAGCCATGATGGCTGCGGTGCCCGGCATGGGCAGGCACCGGTGACCGCGCGCGCAGCCGCAGCCGACCGCCGCAACCTGATCGGTGCTGTGCTCACGGCGCTGCTGCAGGCTGCGCGCCAGGAGGTGTCGAGCCGCGATCGCCCTGCGCCGCGAGCTGCATGCCAGCCCGAGCTGGGCGGCCACGAAACCAGGACCGCGAGCCGGGTCGGCGGCCGCGCTGGGTGAGCCGGATGCCCCATCCGTCACCACGGGCCGCCTTGTCCGCATCATGCAGCACTCGGCGGCCTGTCGGTGGCACGTCCGGGCCGAGCTGGACGCGTTGCCGCTCACCGAGCAGACGCCGGTCGCATGGGCGTCGCGGAACGGCGCCAGCCACGCGTGCGGTCACGACGTGCACCTGGCGGCCCTCACCGTAGCGGGGCGGGCAGTGCGCCGCGTCGGCGGGCCGCTGCCGCTGGTCGCGGTATTGCAACCGCGGGAGGAGAGCTACCCGTCCAGGGCTCAAGACATGGTCGGCTCTCCGCAGCTGGAGGCCAGGACGTCCGCGCCATGGTCGGCGCCCACGTGCACCCGCACGTCGCCCGCGGGCAGGTCAGTGTCGGGCCCGGCCCGTGTGAACGCGGCCTGACGAGGTCGCCATCACCGTCCGTGGCGCGCGGCGGGCGCGCAGCCTATCCGCACGTGACCAGGGATCCAGTCCTCGCGGCAGCGCGCGTGATCCTCGCCCTGCAGCACCTGATCAGCCGCCGCACCGACCACTATGCACGCCGCCGTGCTCACCATCGGCACGGTACAGGCGGGCACAGCTGCGAATGTCATCCCCGAACAGGTCGTCATCACCGGGTCGCTGCGGACCTTTCGAGCCCGCCGACCGGGCGTCGCTGTGGTCTGCGGTCAGTGCCACCGCAGCTGCCACCGCCGAGGCGTACGAGTGCACCGCGCAGACATCCGCTTCGCACATGGCGAACCTGTACTGAACAACGATCCGCCCTCGCCGCGGCCGCGGCTGCCTGCCCTGGCCAGGCCGGGTCCCGCGTGGTCGAGCCGCTGCGTTCCTGCCAGGGTCGGACGACTTCGCGTACTACTGCGCGAGATACCCGTCACTGATGATGTTCGTCGGCGTCGGGGAGCCGGGGACGCCGGACGGCCCGGGCGCTGCACCATCCGGCGTTCTTGCCGCCGGAGGACGCGTTCGGTCCGGAGAGGTGGCCCGGGCCATGCTGGTAGAGCTATGCGGCGGCCTGCTCGGCCGGGCTGCGTTGGGCATGCGAAGCAGGGCGGCGCTGAGCGGAAGAAGCGATGGATGACAACGGCGCAAGTGCGGCCGCGGACCAGCTAAGCGGCGCGGGCCTGCGGATGCTGGCCGGGACGATCGTCGACAACTAGCCGCGCGTCACCCGGACCAAGGTCATTCCGGTCGCCAGGCTGCGGCCAGGCTGCCGAAAGCGGCGTCGGCCTTTCCCCGTCTTCGCGGTGATGTGCGCTGACGACGGGATCACCGAGTCAGCCAGCTACGGCGGCCCGGCCGGGACATGCGCCTGGTCCCGGATCTATCCGCCCGCGGTGCTGGTGGATCAGGCCACCGGGCTCGGCTGGGCGCCCCTGAACCAGTTTGACCAGGAACTGCGCCCGATGGAGATCTGCTCCAGGCAGGTGCTGGCCCGGGTGACGGACTCCGGCGGCCGCCGCCGGGACTCGGCTACCGGATGTCCTTTGAGACGGAGTTCACGCTTGTTCCGGCCGGACGGCCAGGAGCGGGTGGACGTTCGCACACGAGGGACCCGGCTACAGCCTGCGCGCGCTCATCGACACCGAAGCGTTCGCTGCTGAACTGCTCGCGGCGATGGAAGAGCCAAGCCTGGGCACTGAGCTGCTGCATCCCTGAGTACACGGTAGGCCAGATGGAGGTCTCGGTCGCCCCGGCTGCGCCGGTGGCCGCCGCGGACCGGCTGGTGCTGACCCGGCTGCTGATCGCCCGCACCGCGCGCCGCCACGAGGCTGCGCGCTTCGTTCGCTCCGGTGATCGTGCCAGGCGACGTCGGCAACGGTTGCCACCTGCATTTTCCGCCGAAAGCGACGGTGTGCCGCTGCTCGGTGGAGGGCGGCAGCCGGCACGGCATGCAGCCGAGGCGAGCACCTGGTCGCCGGGCTGGTCGCCGCGGTCGGTGAGATGGCCGGGCTGCTGGCACCGAGCGCGCTCAGCTTCACCCGGCTGGTGCCGGGTCACTGGTCCGGCGCGTATGCGTGCTGGGGCGTGGAGAACCGGGAGGCGGCGGTGCGCTTTATCGAGGGGCACGGTCACCTCTCGGCCGGGTTCGGCCAACTGCGAGCTGAAGTGCATGGACCACGCAGCGAACCCGTACCTCGCGGCGGCCGCGGTGATCGCCGCTGACACAGGACGGCCTGCAGCGGGCCCTGCCGCTGCCAGATCCCGTCGGCGAGGCGCCGGACTCGATCCCGGAGGCGGAACGGCAGCGCCGCGGCATCTTCGCGGCTGCCCCCAGACCTGGGCACTGCTCTGGATTCGATGGAGAAGTCCCCGCTGCTGATATCGGCGCTGGGCGAGGGGCTGCTGGGCGCATTCGTGGCCGTGCACCGCCATGAGCTGGCGGCCTTCGCCGGGCGCCCCGAACAGGAAGTGGCCGTCGCTCTGCGCTGGCGCTACTGACACCGTGCTACAGCATCGGGCCGCCGTCCCAGTTCTGCGGCGGCACAGCGTGCTCAGTGGTGGTCAGTAGAACTCGAAGTACTCGCGCATCTCCCAGTCGCTGACGTCCTGCTCCCTCGGGGGGCGGGTTCTCGGTCACCGCCGCGTCGTGCCTGGCCAGCTCGGCGCGCTTCATCTGAAGCAGGTAATCGACCAGCGTGTCGCCGAACGCCTTGCGGAAGAAACCGTCCTGCTCCAGTGCGTCGACGGCTCCGGCCAGCGAGGTCGGCAGCATCGCCGCCTCCACGGCATAGGGATCTCGGCTCCACCGGGGCGGGCGCCTCCAGCTTCCGCCGGATCCCGTCAAGCCCGGCGGCGATGTTGGCCGCCATAGTAGAGGTACGGATTGGCGGTAGCTCGCCGCATCCGGTTCTCCACATGGCTGTTCGCGTCGCCGGGCGCACCCTGAACGCGCACCAGAGTGCCGCGGTTCTCCAGCGCCCAGCACACCCGGTCGGGAGCGAACGAGTACGGGCCGGAAACGCTTGTAGCCGTTCACGGTGGGAGCGGCGAACACGGTCATCGGCATCGCGTGCTCGAGCAAGTCCGGCGACGAACTGTCGACCCGAGTCGCCGACAAGGTAGTCATCCTCGCTGGCGAATGCGTTGCGCCCGTCCGGGCGGGACAGCAGGGACTCGTGCAGGTGCCATCCCGAAGAGAAGAAGTTCGGCAGGCGTGGCTGAAACATGAAGGTCGCCAGCAGCCCCGGCGCTGACAGATCTGCTTAACGGCGGAGCGGAACAGCACCACCGCATCCGCCGCCGCGAGGCCGCCGATGGGGCTGAAGCTGAACTCGATCTGGCCGGGACCCCACTCGTCCTCCATCGAGCGGGCGGCAGCCCGATCGCGGACAGGCCGTCGCGGATCGTCTCCAGCGTGTCGGCCATGCTGTCCAGCCGTACCTCCGACAGGAACTGGTAGCCGCTGCTCGAAGACGCTTACGTCTGGTGGTGGCGGGGTGAAACCGGCGTTCTCCGGCATGATCCGCTCGGCGCCGAGCAGCGGACGATGTAGATACTCGACCTCGATCCCGGCGAGGAAGTCGTAGCCCGCATCGCGGAGTTCCCCCAGCATGCGGCGCATCAGGCCGCGCCCGTCCAGCGGCATCGGCTGGCCGTTGGAGAAATAGACGTCGCAGAGCATCCACCCGGTACGGTCGGCCCACGGCAAGACCCGGAAGGTGGTCGCATCCGGTACCAGCACGACATCCGGGAATCCGGTGAACTCATCGATGCCGAAACCGCCGCCCGCGCGCGAAGGCTGGCACGAACACCTGGTTGCCGGTGTCAAGGCTGTAGATCGCCCCGGAGAAGTCGAGGCCGTTCGACAGGGCGGCGATCGCCACCTCCGGGGCAAGTGACCTTGCTGCGCGGAACGCCGTGCTGATCGACGACGGTCAGCCGGACGGTGCGCAGGTCAGGCTCGCCTATCCGGCTCGCGACCGCATCCGCCGCCGCGGCCTGCTCGGCGGTGTACAGGCCATGGCGGGCTACGGAAGCCATGCTGGCCAACCCCGTTGACCAGGCCGCTGCGGAACTCGCCCGGCGCGGTGTTTCCCATCTGGCTAACCTCCGATCAGGGCACTGGGAGCGAGGCGGAGATGACGGTCAGGTCCTCTGCTCACCCTTGCGGCCGATCATGACATCGAGCATGGCGGCGGCGAAATTGCCCGGCTCCACGTCGGCGAGCGAGAGGAACGTTTCGGTCCGCTGCACGCCGTTAATCCTGGAAAATCTTGGTGAGCAACAGCTCAGCGCAGGTGCGCGTGGTCTCGGACCCGCAGCCGGACCAGCAGGTCAAGGCCGCCGGTGACGACGCTCATGTCCTGCGCCTCGGGCATGGCCCTGATCGCGCGGATGATCTCGCTCAGGTCCATCCGGGCCCGGCCGTCACGGCGAGATAGACGACGACCGGGAAGCCGAGCGCTGCCCAGTCGATGTCTACCCGGTAGCCGCGGATCGCGCCGGTGCGTTCCAGCCGGGCGAGCCGGTCAGCCACGGCGGGCGGGGACATCTCAATGGCGCGGGCGGGCGCGCTGCGACTGGCGCGCGTCCACCGCGAGCGCGCGCAACAGCGCCAGGTCGAGCTCATCGACCTCGGCCTTCGGCGTGGGCGGTGTGGAGACCTCGGTCAGCTTAGCGAGTGGAGCTGAGCTGGTTGTCATTTGCCAGGTAGCCCCTCGTGAATCCTGGTGAAGTGAGCTATAGTGCGAGTGCAGGATTATCAATGTAAGTCATTGCACGTCAGATTTTTACATTTGTAAATTCTGCTGTCAAGGTGGGATCGGCAGGAGCGAGCAGCAGATGACCGCAGCCCTTGAGCAGCATGACTGGAGCGCCAGAGCTGGCCCGGCGGGCACACGTTCTCGGAGGCGGCGAGATCACCGCCATCCTCGCCCTGGCCGGGGCAACCGATGTCATCACGTTCTCCGGCGGGTTCCCCGATCCGGAGACGTTTCCGACCGAGATCTGGCCGACATCGCGGCCAGGCTGATCGCCGGGATGCGGCTGTTGCCCTGCAGTACTCGGCGACCGGAGGGCCTCGCCGGGGTACGCGACTATGTAACCGGGCGGCTGGAGTCACTGGAGAGGGCGGCGCCGGGCGCCGGGCGGGCTGATGATCACCAGCGGCGGCATCGACTGCATGGAGTTGCTCGCCAAGAGCTACGTTGACCCGGGCGATGTGGTCGTGGTGGAGGCGCCCACGTACCTGGGCGGGATCATGGCATTCCGGGGTTACGAGGCCGACGTGCGCGGTGTCCCGGTGGACGGCGACGGGATGCGCGTCGATGTGCTGGGCGACCTGCTCAGCCGGCGGGCTGCGGCCGAAGATCCTCTATACGATCCCGGACTACCAGAACCCGACGGGCCTCTCGATGAACGCTGAGCGCCGTCATGAGCTGGTCCGCCTGGCCCGGCGGTATGGCTTCCTGATCCTCGAGGACGTGGCCTACCGTGATCTTGGCTTCAGCTCCGCGCCGTGCGCCGAGCCTGTGGTCGCTCGCGCCCGACGTGGTGCTGCAGGCCGAGCACGTTCTCTAAGATCTTCTTTCCGGGGTCCGGCTCGGCTGGGCGGCGGGCCCAGACGAGATCATCAGCCAACTCGTCGTCGCGAAGCAGAACTCCGACCAGTGCTCCGGCGCGCTCGGCCAGCGGATGCTCGAGGAGTATGGGCGGGCTGGGCACCTGGACCGGCAGATGGTCTCGTCGCGGGCGCTGTACGCCCGCCGTGCCGCCTGATGGCTGACGCCCTGAGCGCTCACATGCCGGACGGCACGACCTGGACGGAACCGCAGGGCGGGTTCTATGTCTGGCTGACAGCACCAGACGGGGTAGACACGGTGGCGCTGACAGCGGCGGCGCGGGCCCGCGAAGGTGGCCTACGTGCCCGGCCGCCCGTTCTACCCCGGGGATGCCGGAACCGCACAGATCCGGCTGGCCTACAGCCGGGTCGCTGATCATCTCATCGATGAGGGCGTTCGCCGGATCGGCGAGGTTCTCCGGACCGCACTGGAGGAAAAGTGAGCGACGCGGGAGGCCTCCGCGTGAGGCGGGCAGGGCCGCGGCGGACGGCACCGACGCGCTCGGCGCTGGGGGCACGCCGCATGGCGACGCAGCCAGCCACTTCACCACGGAGGCGCAGGGCGAGCCCGGCGGAATCGGCAGGTACGTCAACGTGGACACGCTGGAGCCGGTGGAGTTCGTGCCTGGGCTCGGGTTCCGCCCTGTTGTCGGGCAGCGGGCGATGGCTAACTTCGTCAGCTTCCAGCCACATGCAACCGCGCCGCGGCACGTGCACGAGGAAGAGCAGATCGTCATCGTGCTTGAAGGGGAGCTCACCTTCGACCTGGACGGGGACGTGCGCACGATGCGCAGGGGGACGTGGCGGTCGTCCCATCCTGGGTGCCGCACGCTGCCTGGACCACGGACAGCCACTGCCTGGAGATCGACGTGTTCTGCCCGCCGCGTCAGAGCTTGCTCGAACTGGCCGAGGCACACGCTGCCGGGACGCGCAGCCGGCGTCGCCAAGGGGCCCGGCAGTACGGCTGCGAGCGACCTGACCAGCGGCCCGCGGACGGGCCAACGGGCGGGGCATAGATGGAGCTTGGGCTGGCTGGCCGCCGCGCTATCGTCACCGGCGGTTCCAAGGGCATCGGCAAGGGCCATCGCCGGCGGAGCTGCTGGCCGAGGGAGCGGCCGTGACAATCTGCTCCCGGCACGCGGACGAGCTGGAGACGGCGGCCGCCGAGCTGATGAAAGACGCGGCGGCCACCGAGCTGGTGAACCAGGATCATCGGGCCGCGGAGCCGCCGGGACCGTGCTGGCGATGCCGTGCGACGTGACCGACCCCGGCCAGGTGACCGAGTTCATCGACGCCGCGGCAGCCGCCATGGGCGGGCTCGACATCCTGGTCAACAACGCGGGCGCCGCCAGGCCCGGCCAGTTCGCCACGCTGACCGACGACGACTGGCACACAGACATCGAGACCAAGCTGCTCTCGCAGATCCGCTGCACCCGCGCTGCTCTGCCGCACCTGCGGCAGAGCAGCGCGCCGCGGGTCATCAACATCAACGCCGTGTACGGGCGCTATCCCGATCCGGCCTTCTTCGCGACGTCGGTCAACCGGGCTTCCTGCCTCGGCCTCGCCAAGGCTCTTTCCATGGAGCTGGGCCGTGAGGCGATCCTGGTGAACAGCGTCAACATCGGATTCGTCACGACGCCGCAGTGGGAGAACATCCACCGTCGCCGCGCACCGGAGATCCCGGCTGAAGAGTTCTTCGGGCAGCTTGCCGCCGACGAGGTGCCGCTCGGCAGGTTCGGGCGGCCCGACGAGGTAGCCGGGCTGGTTGCGTTCCTGGCCAGCGACCGGGCAACCTACATCACCGGGGCGTCGATCGACGTCGCCGGCGGCATGGGAAAGTACCTCTAGGCTGGCTCGCATGTGCCGCTTGCTTGGCTACTGTTCCCTGGGCAGCGCACCGGTCGCGAGCCTGCTGACCGAGGAAGGGCTCCGCGGCTTCACCGCGCTATCGGCCTTCCACGGCGACGGCTGGGGCATGGCCTGGTACAACACCGACGGGCCACACGTACGGAAGTCCGCGCGGCGCGCACAGGACGAACCGGACTACGGCAGGCTGACCCGTCGCGCCCTAGGAGACATCGGCCTGGTGCACCTGCGGTGGGCGACGCCGGGCCTGGGCGTCGGCTACCACAATTCCCACCCATTCCGTTACGGCCCTTACACGCTTGCCCACAACGGGGCTGTTCACCCCCAGGACCGGCTTGGCGAGATGCTGCCTGCGGGATGGGAACGGCGGCTCACCGGGACAACCGACAGCGAGCGCTACCTCCTGCACATCATGTGGCGGCTGGAGCGGCGGGGCGGCGATGTGGTCGCGGCGATCGCCGACACGGTAGCGAGCATCGGAAGCCGGTATGCCGTCAATAGCCTCAATGCAATCCTGCTGTCACCGGACAAGATGTATGCGATCTCCTGGCACGATCCGGCCAGGATTCCAGAAGCTGAACTGCGGCGGCGCGGGCTGGCCAGCACGCCCGAGGAGATCGCCGGGTACTTTCACCTCGCCTACCGGATGACCGCCGATGCGCGTGGTCGCCGCCAGCTCCGGATGGCCCCAGCCCGGCTGGACCGTGCTGGCCAACCAGAGCGTGCTCGTCGTTGACCGGGCCACGCTGGAGATGTCCGTATTCCCGCTGGATCCCGCGCCCACGGCACCGGGGCGCGTCGTGGCGGGTGGCCACGAGCTCGAAGAGGCCCGCCCTCGCTGCTGACCACCAGCGAAGCTATGGTGCGCCGCTGATGCTAGGTGGCACTATCTATGCAACAAGAGCACGTACCAGCGCCTGCCACCCGCCGTCGAGCCACTGCGATCTGCGGCGTGTGCAGGCGAGCCGGGCCAGGTTGAGCACACCGCCGAGCGGGTGCTCATGGGAGGTGTTCCATGGCGCAGGACATGACCAACGACAGGCCCACGATGTCCGAGCGGGACATGATCTCCGAGAAGGTGGCTCCCACCTTGGTCGGCAGGATGCTGAACTCCTTCGACCTCGTGGTCATCTTCGTGGCCCTCGTCCTGTTCATACCGAACGCATCAACGGTGCAGTTCGCCGGGTCCGCGGCATTCGTGTTCTGGGGCCTTGGGTTTCTGACGTTCCTGATCCCGGGAGCCCTTGTCACCGCGCAGCTGGGGCGCATGTTCCCTGAGGAAGGCTCGCTGTACGTGTGGACCCAAAAGGCCCTGGGTCCGTTCTGGGGATTCTTCGCCGGGTTCGTCGCGTGGTGGCCGGGTGTCCTGGTCATGATCCTGGCGGGGGCACTTGTGGTGTCGCTGTCGCAGGCGATTGATCCCACCCTGTTCACCAGGCCATGGCAGCAGGGGCTCATCGTGCTGGCCGTGCTCTGGTTCTCGTGCCTGCTCGGAACACTGCGCTTCCGGCTGACTCAGAACTATGTGAATGTCCAGTTCCTGCTTTACTCCTTCTGCCTGATCATGATCGGGATCTCCGGCTTCGTCTGGCTGGCCAACGGGCACCACGCCGCCAACTCCTTTGCCTTCCATGCCTCTGCCCTGAGCGGATGGGGCCAATGGACGTTCTTCTCGACCGTCGTTCTCGCGCTCCTCGGCATCGAGGTGCCCTTGAACATGGGTGCCGAGATCAAGAGCGAGAGGTCCATCAAGCGGTACCTGTTCTGGGGCTGCCTGGTCGTGATCGTCGCCTACCTGTGGGCTACCTGGTCCAACATGGTGGTCGTCCCGGTTGACAAGAACAACGCCACCTACGGCATTGTCCAGACCGTGCAAATAGCGCTCAGCCACACGCTGGGCTCGTGGGTGGCGTTCATTCTTCGTGCTCATCTTTATCTCCGACACCGTCGTGTATAACTACTCGTTCGCGCGCCTCATGTTCGTGTCGGGCCTGGAGCGGCGCGCTTCCTCGCCAGTTCGGGCGGGTGAACCGGAACAAGGTTCCCGCCAACGCCGTCCTCGCCCAGACCGTGATCGCCTCGGTCGCCACCGCGATCATCTATTTCCCGATCCAGTCAGCCAGCTCGAACTACTCCACCAAGGTCTCACCTGGTGCTGCTGGCCGCGGTAACGGTGGTGTGGTGCACGTCGATGGTGCTGCTCTTTGGCGACGTGTTCTTTGTCCGGCGTTCGTTCCCCGAGAGATTCAGGAAGTCCAGCGCACTCCGTGGGCCGTGCTGGCCGTGTGCGGGGTTGTGGGCATTGCCGCCGACGTGGCAGCTGTCTTTCTGCTGTTCTGGGCCCCCTGGGCGCCCATCTTCACGAAAGCCGGGTGGGGTCTCGCCGTGGGGGCGATCGCGGTAGTTGTCGATCGGCGTCGGGCCCGTGATCTACCTCATCTCGGAACGAGGCCGCGGGAGGGCGCGCCTCCGCGGGGCGACACCAGCGGAGACTGGAAGTACAAGCCCTAAAAGCCAAAGTGGCTCGCCGGGAGAACCTCCCGGGGCTTTGTGCTCCACGATCTGCGGTAGAAGCCCAGTGGGGCTCACCGGCGGTCGGCGGCCTGCAGGTCCAGCGCCCGTTTCCCGGCGTCGCTGCGGCGGATCTCGGCGCTCGGCCTGGTCCGGAAGGTCGCCTGGGTGCGGTCGGCGCGGAAGAGGTCGAGGAGTGCTCGAACGGCACCCCGTCTGGCGGTTGAGGACGTGCGGGTGACGGTCGCAGCGGCGGCGCCCGCGGCGCCGATGCCGAGCAGCGCGGCATCCTCGGGGCCGGCCTCCCGCGACCTCGAGGTGCTCGATCACATCCTCTGGCCTTATCCCAGTGCGGTGCGAGTCGAGCAGCTCATAGAGGCTGCCACCGAGCGGCAGCTCGAGGAGTCGGGAAGAGCCCGGCAGGCAGCTGTGCCCGTTCCAGCGACAGCGGGACCCGGTCGGCCAGCCGGATCCCGACCAGGTCGACGACCAGGCCACCGACCGGAAGCGCTCGTGCTCGGCGGCGGCCAGTTCCTGTCGGCCCCGGCCATCGTCGCTGACAGCACTCTGGGTCCCGGCGACGCGTCCCCGTCGTTGCGCAGGTACTCCGGGCAGGCCCACGACCAGCGACAGGTCGCGGTCCACCTTGGCGCGCGCCGCGACGAACGTGCCGCCGTAAGCCCGGCCGGGCACGCCGGCGCAGCACCCGGCCTGCGGCGCAGTGGCGAGCGCCTGGCGGAGGGTGGATCGCGGCTGACGGACAGCCGCGCCGCCAGCTCCCGCTCGGTTCCGACCCGGTCTCCGGGCCGCAGCGCCTGGTTCCCGATCAGGCCGAGGATCCGGCGGCGGGCGTCTTCGGCAAGCCCTCGCTCGGCAGCGGCGGCGCCTGTCGGTGGCGTCGGTCAGCTCGTCGCGTCAGTCCTCGTGGCCTCCAGGAGCTTCCGGCAGCGCTGGGCCCTCCGGGCCGACTCCCGGAAGCCGTGTGCCCGCAGGGGGCTCCGCGTCCACGCCATCGCCTCCAGCGATTCCGGAATCAGTCTGCCCGCCGTCGATGATTGGCGTCTGACCAGTGATGCAGTCTAGCTCTGCTCACTGGCGAAAAACAGCACCGCTGCTTGCGATGTCGGCCACGCTTCACCCAGCCCGTTTGAGAGGGATGGACGCGCTGCCATGGTTCTGCTCATATTCCTCGCCTAGATCGGAGGTGAGGCCCCCTCCGTGATGATGCTTGCCGGGCATGACCGCGTTGATTGTCACGCCGGTCAGGCGCAAGCTCGAGCGCGCGGCCGACCGTACGAACCCGGGGCTGGCAAACGTTGCTCGCGCCGTAATGCGCCCACCCGGCGTGAACCGGTGACGGGCCCGGTGATCGAGGAAGTCACGACCACGCGCCCGCGGCCGGATCCGGCTTTCGAGCGCAAACCTCAGCGCCGCCTGCACCGCGAACACCGTGCCCTTGAGGTTGATCCCGAAAGCTACCTCGTCGAGACTGCCCGGGCGTCATCTCCGCCAGAGCTGGCCGAGGGGAACACCCCGGCGTTGCAGCAGAGCAACATCGAGGCCGCCGTTCCGCTCGATCGTGGCGGGCCACCATCTGCGCGCAAGTCCGCGGGCTGGGCGACGCCTCAGCCTGGACATATGCTGGCGTCCCCGCCCGCGGCGGCCAGCGCTCGCTGGCGGCGCTGCTCGCCGGCTCCGGCGATCCCGCCCGGTGATCACCACTTGCGCTCCCTCGGCGGCGAACGCCGCTGCGATGCCCTTACCGATACCTCTGCTCCCGCCGGCGACCAGCACCGACGCGGGTCTCCTTCATCGAGCTGAACATGATCATCTCCAGAAACTCCGGCAGCGCTGATCCGCCGCTAGTCTTCGGACCGCATTGCGGTGGGCGTAGCCGCCGCCAGGTAGCGCTCGGCCAGCTCACACGCGCCGTGGGTGAAGTCGGCGGCGCCGAGTTCGCGCGCCGCGTCGGCGAAGGCATTGAGAGCCCACCCAGGCGACCAGTTGCAACCGCCGCAGCAGTACGAACGTTGGGATCTCCGCGGCGTCCGCGGCAGGCAGCGTCAGCCGCTCGCCGGTAGCCGCGGACCCACGCGGCGCACAAGCGCGGGCACACGCGGGTCAGGTGCTCGAGGAAGCCGGAGCGCCGCCCCCGGGTCAAACATCAGGGTCCCAGCCGAACCCACAGTCGTCGAAGTCGATCACCTGTGAGGTCCGGGCCATTGACCAGCAGGTTGGCCAGCCGCATGTCGGCGTGGATGAGTTTCCCGAACCGCTCCGGCCCGGTGCCGAAGCGGCGCAGCCGCTCGCCGCCACGATGAGCGCGGCGGCCCGGCTGAGCACCGCTGCGGTTTCCGCCACCAACCCCGACGCCGTCCTGCCAGCGCCCCCACCGCGGCGCGTCGCGCCTATGCAGCAGTCGAAGTCCCAGCGAAATCGGTTGAACCAGGCCGGGCGCTGCCACGCTCCCGGGCGTGCCGGTGCATTTCGGTGCGGCTGATCCCGCCGAGCAGCTCGAACTTCCCCTCCAGCTCGTCGGAAGCTGGTTCGCCGCCCGGCAGGAACTCAAAGCAGCACGCGCACTGCCGCGTGCGCTGCCCGATCTCGATGTCGACGATCTCCCGGCCATCGACGGCTGCGAAACACCGCGGGGGTGAGCAGCCCCTCGTCCCGGCACGCAGCGCCTGTAGCCAGGCGAGCTTCGGAAGCCACCCCGCGCGGCGGGTGATAGCCGGTCCGGTGCACCCGGAGTGCCGCGATGCTGGCCATCTGCCGGATCCTCTACCGCGGTAGGTGGCGTTCGCGGACAAGCTCAGCAGCGACAGCCGTGCGCTGGGGCGAGAAGGCCGAATCGGCCGCAGCGCGGCGCGCGCGTAGGGGCGCGTAGCCAGCCGAGAACGCTGGCCGGCGGGTCCCCGGCCGTGGTTTAGCCGTGCGGCGGAGCCGGGCTCGCCCGGCCCTGGCTGTGCGGGGATGCCCGCCTGCCCCGAGGTGCGCGGCGCGTTCACTGAGTGGCGGCCTCGATGCGGCCCAGCGTGGCGGCGATGGCGCCGGCGCGCGTGGCGTGCGCCGCCAGGCTGCTGCCCGCGAGCTATACGAGCCGTCCGGATGCACCGGATCATGCTGACGTCCACCAATGTGTTCTCGGGGCGCGCCTTCTCGGCCTCGTTGGCCGCGACCGCGGCGAACAGCGTCCGGCTGTGCAACCTCGCTCACGAGCAGCGACTGCCCGGGGAGCAGCATCGACGCCTGCCGCGACCGGAAAGCTGATGACCGCCGGCCTGCCGGTCGGTGACGTCGGAGATGATATCGCTGCAGGCGCAGCCGGGGCCGGAGCTGGTCGGCGGGGCGGCGCCGAGGCCCGTCGAGGATCGCCTGGCTTAGCCCGGGCCACCTGCTCACCGGAGCGGGAATGTACCTCCAGCACGCCGAAGTGCCGCTCGACGAACAGGATCCAGGCTCGACACCGGTTCGGCGCGCAGCGCGCGTGAGGTCGGGAGACCTCGTTCGATCCGCCAGCCCGGGCGCCACTTTTCGACGATCAGCGCGTGGTCACCCTCGGTGGGCGGGGTAGCCCCGATGCACCGGGTCGGGGTTCCGAGGTAGGCGGCGAACTGTGCCGTTGCGGCCCGCCGATCGGCAGGTAGACGCGCAGCTCCGCTGCTGGGGCCGCGGTAGCGGTCACGGCGCCGTCTCGGCGCCCAGTCGGGAGACCACGAAATGCTTGCCGAGCTCGCCGCGCGGGCGTGGGATTACGACGTGTACCGAGATCAGTTCTTCCGACGCCGGAGGCGGCTTCCGCGCTAAGCCTCGGTGGCCCGCCTTGACCGCGCCGACGTCGCCGTTGATGATGACGGCCACTCAGCCCGTCGCCGACCTCCTGCCGCCCGACGATCGTGACGTTGGGCGGCCTTGACCATCGCGTCGGCGGCGAGCCAGCGCGGCCACGTAGCCCTTTGGTTTCGATCATGCCGAGCGCGTTCTGCGCCATGTGGGTCTTCCCTCTCGGTGATGGCCGGGCGTCGCGGCGCAGCTGGCCGGCGGCCGTCCGTCCGGCTGGTGTGGTTACCTGCTGTGGTCTTTGGTCTTCCGGGCTGGCAAGCCCGGGCTGACCCGCGCTCGCCGAGCCGGTGTTGGTGACACGGTCGGCCGGTGGCTGGCCGGGCTCGTCGATTGAGCCAGGATGATCAGTGCATCGCGACGACCGGCGGCCGGTCCGGTGCCAGCCCGGATGCAACGTATCCCCGGCGATCAGCACCCGTTGCCGTGGCTGCTGCCGAGGACGTCGAAGGCGACGAGCCTATCTCCGGAGCCCTCGACCTCGCACCTCTCCCTGCGGAACGCGCCGTTCGGCAGGCCGTCGATGCGCTTGGTCGCCCAGACGTGGCTCATCACCGTTGCCTGCAGCATCACCACACTCCTCGTCCTGCCGACCTTAACCCCGAGCGCCCGGGCGGCATCCCGGGCCAGCGGGTCAGCACGGCGCGCTTCTGGGCTGAGCACCAGGCGCGCGTGACTTCCGGCGGCTGCCCGAACTGCCCGCTTCGGTCACGCGCCCTTGTCCAGCCGGTGTACGGCCGCTTCCGCTGCGCCCAGTGAGTTCTCGAGCCAAACCGGAGCCGTCCTGTTACGAATGTCCTGGCGCCGGCCGGGTCGGCGGCCAGCTTCCTAACCAGGTGCAAAGCACGAAGGACCGCGGCGTCGTCGCTGGCTGGTGCAGCCTTACGGTCTGCTCGCGGGCACGGACGTCGCCAGGCCGCTGCCGTCGCGGGCTGCCCGCCTGGCCGGTGGGGGCCTCGCTTACTCGGTCCGCGGGCACGCTTGACACCTCTGGCTTGTCCAGGCTGGTCGCGCGAGCACCTCGGCGAGCACCTCGCGCACGATCGTGCGCAGCTCTGCCGGGCCGGGCAGGCCATCGAGCCGGTCGGGCTCGCATCTCGCTCACCCCGGCTCGCCCAGGATGCTGGCGACCGCATCGGCGGCCTGCCGCACGTCGTCTTCCAGGCCGGGCGAGGTAGACCCGCCCGGTCGCGTGCCGATCATCCGGTAAGTCGACGAGTTTGAATCCGGGCCGCCTTTTCCGCCTCGTTGGCCGCAGAATGGCATAGGAGGCTGGCTTACAGCTCGAAGACTAACGTAGCGAGTCCCCGGGCAGCATCATCGAACCGAGCTTGTTCCGGGTTGATCAGAACGCGCCAGGCGAGTCCACCCGGGTGATGCGCGAGGCCAGCACCTGCGGCCGGGCTGCTGACTCCGCGGATGCTCCCAGCGAGCCGAGCACCGCGCTGGCGGTCAGCACGCACCGCGGCCGTGGTCCACGCAGCTCCAAGTAGCCGTACTGCCGCTCAACCACGGTGAATGCTTCTACTCTCCACCCGGCTTCCTTGAGCGACATCGGTCAGCGGTTCGATGTCCAGCCCGGGCGCGACCGATGACCCGTGCCGCGACACCCAGCCGCGTCGGGCAGCCGACCGCGGATCCAGTGGCGAGGTAGCACATCGTCTGCGGCTGGAGCTGATCCAAGATGAACGAGCGCAGTTCGGCTATTGCGCTACACCTTGCCGAGCTGGCTCTTCGATGACGGGCGCGGAGCTGCTCGCGCATCCGGTCCGCGGCGGGCGGTGCCGCGCCGCCCAGCTGGTGCTGGCGCCGTCGGCTGACCGTTGACCTGCGCCGCCATCTGGCGCCGGAAGGTTCGATGCGACGGGTATGGCGGCACCGGCCTGCCTCGACGCCCCACGGACTGGATTCGGTGAAGCCGAACGGCACGTTCAAGCTGCGTTGCGGCCACCCGGACCCAGTTGACCAGGTGCTGCGGCGCTCCAGGTTTTCTCCGATCGAGCTGCCCCCGGCGAACCCGTGCCGAGCGTCATCGACGGCGCCAGTTCGCGTCCAGGCCAGCGCTGCCAGTGTCGCCCTGGGCGTTGACCGCCACCCGCAGCGGGACTCGAAACGAAACGCATGATCACCGCGGGATCGCGCCGAATCGCCGCGGAGTGGCCGATACCACCGATGTGGACCATCGCGCGTGCCGCGGCGATCCCGGCTTCCATGTCCCGCGCCCGGACCATCCTGAGCACCTGGCAGTATCCCGGGCCAGGGGGTTCGCGTACCAGGCCGGAATGGTGTGGATCAGCACCTTGGTCCGTGGCGGCACCCGGATCCCAGCCTGTTTGGCGATCCAGGTTGCAACCTGGTCGATCACACCTTCGTCCGGGCCAACAGGTAACTGCAGCCGGGCGGTCGCGTCCGTAAGCCGAGGACGACCGCGCTGGCGGCGAGCTCCCGGTCAGGCGGTCCGTGACGGCCTGAGTGGGCGATCAGCACCGACTCGTTGGTGATTGCAGCGAGCTGGCGAACCCGCCTGGTTCCTCGGCGATCCGCGCTGCCGCCGCGGCGAGGTCGGCCGTCGTCCAATTCAGGACGGCACGCCGGCCCGTGTGGCCCGACGCCGAGCGCTGGGTTTCCGACCGGTAGGCCGCGCGCCACGGTGGCGCCGCCGGTGGCCACGATCATCGGTCACCGGGTCGGCCATCGGGCCTGGACCAGCTCACTGTCGGCTCGACTACCTGATGGCTCCGTCGGCGCGCCGGCAAATGGCGGCCGCGGCCAGCAGCCGGGCAGCGTTGGTACAGCATTCTGCGCCATCGGATGCGGGCTGACCACGATCGCGCTGCGGGTCAGCAGCGCGAGAATGACCTTGAAGAACACCGTGCAATACAGGTTTGTCGAGGGTCAGCGCCAGGATGACCGCCGGGCGCGGTACGGAGAGGGATCTCGCAGCAGGGTCGGTGCGCGGGCTCACGTAGTCTCCGTCCCGGTATCACCGCCAAACAGGCCCAGCGAGCACGTCTTCTTCTGAGGGCCTGTGCTCGGCCACCTTCGAAACCGTTCCTTTACCGCCCACTCTTGCGTAGCGGCTGGCTCCGTGCGTACGCGGTCTGCGCGACTGCCCGGTGACGTAGCATCTGAGGATCGGGTCAAACTCGCGAACGTTCGGCGGCCCAGTGCGCGCGTGCGAGCATCTGCCGTGCCGCGTGGATGGCCGACGTTCCCGGTGCAACGGCCCGTGGCGCGCCGGTCGGTTGGGCGTTGGCCACCGGTGCTGCCTGCGCCGTCCCTCCCACGTGCTCGGTGGCGGGACGGGTGCACGGCCCGGGTTGTTCGGCTGGCCCCCGGTCACCGGCCTACCGCGCCAGCACTGGCCCCCTGAATGGGGGTCCTCGCCGGCCCAGCAGCCAGATCCGCGGATGCTGCCCCGTTGGCCCGCTGCTGCCTGGCGGTGCGCCTTCGCAGCCGACGGTCGGTGAGCCGGTGGCTGCGACCGCGGTTACCAGCTCGGGGCCGGTCATCGCGCTCTTCCCGGCCAGGGGGGCCCGGCTGTAGCCGGGGGCCGGTCATCGCGCTCTCCCCGGCGCCAGGGCCTGGCTGCCTGCCGGTGGTACCACCTGCCCAGAGGCCCGATTCGCCTCGGTGCCTATAAAAGGTTCTCGCACAGCTCCGGGTCAGCAACGCCGAGGTTGTACTGGCGGTAACTGGCGGTCCCCAGGTCGAGAAGTTATCTCCATACTGGCGCCTCATAATGGGTATGCCAGGCTAGACGTAAACCGGCCCTGGATGGTTTAAATCCGTAGCCCATGAGCCACCCGCGCCTGCTCTGCCGATGCCGGTGAACCAGTCGGGATAGCGGGCCTGAATGTCACGCAGCCTGCGGCCGACAGACGCGATGTAATGCACCATCGACCCGGCCTTCAGTGGTAACTTCAGCGCCTGCCGCGACGCAGCCGCCGCACCGCCGAAGCTGGAGATGCGCGAAGCCTTCGGTCAGCCATCCGGCTGCTGACCAGCACAGCGGCGATCGGGTATCCCGCCGGACAGGCCCCGTCGGTCGCCGAGGATGTCCGCTCGATGCCAGGCTTGCTGATCCCCCACATCTCCCGGTGCGCATCAGCCCGGTTTGCACCTCGTCGGCTATATAGACGGTGCCGTGCGACCGCAGAGTTCCTTGACGCTTCCAGATAGCCCGCGGGCAGCGGGGCCGGTCGCCGGGACGTTCCATGATCACAGCCGCCGCGTCGCCTGGTGCCAGCGCCTGCTCCATCGCGGCCAGGTCGTTGAACGTACATGAGTGAACTCATCCGGCCGGTCGGCCAGAAAGTCTTGAGAACCGGTCGTCGCCCGTGGCCACGGCGAGGCCGGTATGGCCGTGGTAAGCCTCGCGATCGAGACGATCCGCCACGCTGGTGGCACGTGCGCCGGGCGGTCTTCAGCGCGATGTCGTATCGCCTCGCCACCGCCGCTGCCGTGAAATCTGGTGAGGTTGGGCGGTGCCCAGCGGACGAGTTCCGCGGCGATGCGCGGCGCGGGCGCTGGAAGGAAAGTGGTGGTTGCCGATATCGAAGGTTCGCATGCCGGTGGTGATCGCCTCGACCAGTTCCGCGTTGCGGTGACCCAGTGAGGTTGAAGGTCCCACCATTGAGGTGAACATCGATCAAAGCCGGGCCCCCGACATGTCCCCAGATGTAGTAGCGCCCTCCCGGCGGTCGATAACCAGGTCGTGACGCCGTGGTCCACCCAGAAGCCGGTCTTGCCGGGGTTCCGTACCGCGGGACTTCTCCAGGACGTCGGCTTTGACTCGACGGTAAACACGTCGTCGCGCGCACGCCCTGCCTCACAGCTCGGCACTTCCTTGCTGTGTCCCGGGGCTGTCATGGGCTTGGCTGGGCACCCCGCTGTGATGCCGGCGTTAGGCTGTCCTGGCCCAGCTAACCTGCGCCGGATGGCAGCCCACGGCGATGGTAGCGTTCCCGGCTGCGATGCAGCGCATCTCTGCCGAGCAACCATTACGAACCAAATTCTGTATCGGTAGGACCAACAGCAGATTGTTCCATATGTGCGGTCACAATCTAACCAGAACCCTCACAGGGTCTTCCTTTTTATTGGTATGCGATCGTGGACTTGGCTTCTGGCGTACCCGGTGTCACGTGGAGAGCGAGCGGTACCTGGTCACAACCGTAGCTAATCTCCGTGCACCCGGCAGTCGCTTGGCGTGACATGTTGGGGAGGCGGCCCACAAGAAAAAGAAATCTCCGCTGGTATGTGGTCACCCGCGGAGCGGGTGCGAACAGGTGAGGCCTGGTGGTAGTCCAGAACTTTCGCGTACGCGGCCTGCTGAACCCGGCACTTGCCTACCTGACGTCGTCCCTCGGCTGCTTCCTGGCCTGCAGTGCACGGCCCGGGCCTGCGATGGGCGCGCAGCGCGCGGTGGCTGCTGCTGGCGCGGTGTCGATCGGGATCACAGGCATCTGGGTCATGCACTTCATCGCCATGCTCGGGTTCAGCATCCCGGGCCAGACGATCACCTACAGCGCCGGTCACCATCTTTGAGCACTCACGCCGTCGCCAGATGTCAGCGTCGGCCTCTCATCGTGGGCTTTCGGCGTAAACGGCCGGCCCGTTGCTGCTCGGCGGCACCATCATCGGAGTGGGCGTCGCAAGCATGCATCCATGGCAGCGGGCCATGCGGATGCCCGACACGATGGGCCAACGGGCTTCATGCCGCTCGCGCTCGGTCCTCATCGCGATCGTCGTGGAACCGCCGTGCCAGGGCTGCACTGCGCCTTGGCGGCGTGCGGAACACCCCCGCTCGCCTCCTGATCATGGGCGTGGCCGTGAGCGGCATGCAATTCACCGGCATGGCCGCCTTGAGAGTCCAGGCGGCACCCGGCGGCGGCATGGGCATGGGGAGTGGCGCCACTGGGCTGGCCTTCCTGCTACCACTCATCCTGGCATCACTGCCGCGACGTTCGTCCTGACGGCAATCATCACCTATCGACAGGTCGAGATCCGCGAGGACGTCGCCCTGATGGAGCGGACGCCAGGGCAGTCCGAACGGGGCCTGACGGCCGCGGCGGCCGCAGCGCATCGACGCCAGATCCCGCTGGCGCGCCGTGTTGCCGAGGAGATCGCCCGCTCCGTCCTGTGGCCTGGCGTGCGCCGACATCCGTGACCGGCGCCACTCTGTCCAAACGACGGCGGCATGCACATCTGACCGGGTGGGCCGTGCAGGATGCCATTGTGGAACGCGAGGTGGCAGGCGCGGCCCGCCTGCGGGCCAGGCGAGCGCCGGCAGCTGTATCGGCGAAGATCGGCTCCGGTACCTTGAGAGTCGACCTCCGGGCCCTGGAAGGCCGCGCCGTCGCCAAGGGCGTGTCCCGGTGATTGCGGCCGGGGCATCACGCCGATGCGATGGGGAAATGGCCCTTGCGGGAGGGTATGGTGGTCGAGACCACGATTGCCGTCGTCGCGGCGCTCACCGCCAGGCTTCTGCTTCGCGGTCGGTTCCGTCGTGCAGCAGGGGGTCGCCCCGCCAGTCCGGCTGAGGAGGCGCTGCGGTTCGCACAGCTGCTGGCGGCATCTCGGTCCGGCAGCCGCGCTGGGTCGCGGGCGTCGCCCTGGAGGCGTTCTCGTTCGTCATCCTGGGGGTGGCGCTCGTGCTCCGGCCCGCTGACCCTGGTGCTGCCGCTCGGCGCACACCGACGTGCTGTTCGCGCTGCCCCTGATCGCCCGGCCGGCAACGGCGCAGGCTCACCAGGCGGGACGTGCTGGGTGCGCTGACCGTGGCCGCCGGGATCGTTCATCTTCCTCGCTGTCTCGCCGCCGACCCAGCGGGGCGAGCGCCCACGGCGATCGGCAGCTGGATCCCGGTCTTCCCGGCCTATGGGCATCCTGGTGGCGCTGGCGGCGGTAGGGCCGCACTCCGGGTGCGCGGCAAGCCGCGGGTCATGGCTGGCCGCCGCCGTTTAGCGCGCTCTACGGGCTGGGCGACGCGCTGACCAAGAGCACCGTCGACCTGTTCTCCAGCGTTGGCTGGCGAAGCCCTCGTGCAGTGGGAGCCGTACGCCCTGGCCGCCGCCGGCTGTGGTGGGCGCGCTGTTCGGCCAGAGTGCCTTCGGGGCGGGGGCTGCCTCTGGCTGAGCCTGCCGGTCATCGACACGCTGGTCGGTCTGCGCAGTGGTGATCGGGGCCACCGTCTTCGGCGAGCGGCTCTCCCCGCGTCGTCGCCGCTGATCTCGGCTTCCAGCTGGCCGACAGGGCAGGCGGCGGTGGCCGGGATCGCGGTGCTCTCCCGCTCCACGATCGTGGAGGCCGAGACCCGCGACGCGCCGAGCCCGCGCAGCGGGCGCGAGCGGGCAGTGCCTGCCAGCCCAGAGTAGGCACGAGGCGGGGCGGAACCTGTGGGCGGCGGCGGCGCGTCGAAGCGGGTGATGATCCCCACCGGTCCGGGAGAGGCCCGCCATGGCGGTCCGCTCACCTCCCACCCAGCGGGCGGTGCCGCAGGCACCGCCGCAGCCGGCCTGCTGATCGTGGGCTGACCATCGCCGCCGGGGCCGCCCAGGGCGGCGAGCGCCGCCGCGCGGCGGCGCCACGACTCCCCGGCCGCGCCCTGCGCGGTCCAGCCGGGTACCGCCGCCGGGGCCGGCCTGCGTGCCAGGATCACCGTCACCGGCACCGGCACCGTGTCCGGCAACCCCAGATCAGGTGATGCTGTCCATGGGCGTGCAGACCAGCGGTGCCACCAGGTCAGCGCCGCGCTGCAGGCGGGCCAACCAGGCGGCCGCGCGGTCACGGGGGCGCTGGCGAGATCCGGTGTTGCGGCGCGCCGACATCCAGACCTCCGGCGCATGTCGATCCGTGCCGGAGTACGCCGAGCAGGCTCACTGGCGCCGAGCGGGTACGGGGCCAGCGAGTCGATCGCGGCCACCCTGCGCAGGCTGGCGACCGCTGGGCACCGCAGATCAGCGACCGCGGTGCGTGTAGGCGGCGACGCCACCGAGGTGGACGGGGTCTCGCTCAACGTGAGCGACGCCAGGCTCGCTGCTTTCGCGGCGGCCTCGGGCCAGGGCGGCGGCGGATGCCAGGACCAAGGCGGCCCAGTACGCGAGGGCGCTGGGCACGTCGCTCGGGCCGGCGGTGGTAGCATGATACCGGAGCCGGGCCCGCGGTGCGGCTGCCCGATGCTCGCCTCGGGCGCCGCCCGTCATCGGCCACCCCCTCGCCGGTGCCGGTGTCTGCCGGGCCGGCAGCAGGATGACCGTCACCGTCACCGCCGTCTGACCCCGCCTGATCGCGCGGCGGCCGCGATCCTTCCGTCGGGCCGCAAGATGCTCGCGGCAGCCGATCGCGGCCGACCAGCACTTTCTCCCGCCAGAGGAGCCTACCGCTGGCAAGGCTTGCCGCCGGCGTGTGGTGGCGGCACGGTCGCGCAGTGCCGGTCCGCGCAGTTGTGAGACGCGTAGCTGGTGCACACATTAAGGACTTTGGCGATCACGATTCTGACAGGCCAGCCTGCCGGTGCCCGCGCCGTGGCCCGTGACTGGCCGTTGCCTGCCGCTGCGCCCGGTCTGCGCTGACAGCTTCCGTGCGGCGCGGCTCTCCTCGTCGAAAGCCCGCCGCCGATCTCCGGGTGATTGTCACGGCAGAGCCAATCCCCGGCACATCCTCGCGGCGGCCTATCAGGATCCCGGGCCATGTCCCTCAGCGTCCCAGAGTGTGTGATTGTAACGCCGCATGCTCCTCGATGTGGAGTTCCCAGCCGCTCCCAGCGCTTGGCGCGCACGCGGTAGGTCTTCACTGCAGCCACCCTCCGGTAAGCACTTCATCCGGTCGATCGTGTCGCCGACGACGCCCGCCGAGATCTCTCAATGGCGGGGTGCTGCGGTGTGCTGGCCCTCCGCACTTGCAGAGCTGTAGTGGCGGCCCTTGTCGTTCTTGATGACGCAGCCGTTGCGTCAGTGCCCCAATGACGTCCCGCCGCTTCATCGGCTAGACCATGATCAAAGTCTAGCCTCTTGATAAGGAGATCTAGCCGGGCTTCGATTGGCAGGTGGAGTCGGGCGGACGTGATCCGGTGGCCATTGGCATCCGACGAGGGCGCGGGCGCCCCGCCTGCTGGCTGCGATCAGCGGTCCATGCAAATGGCCAAGCCGTTGCCTGGCGCGGTCAGGGCGGCCGTCGCGGTGGCGCCCGGGCGGGCAGACCGCTGCGCCATGCGAGACCAGCCGTCAGCCCCTCGCGGTGGCGCCGCCGGTAAGGCGGTGACTGGCTCGCGCGCAGCGCACACCAGGAGCGACCGCCTCGGCAGCGGCGGCCGCTCCGCTGACTCGTCGGTGCCGGGCCCTCACGCGGTGGAGCACGGGTGGACCCGGCAGCAGAGGTTGGCCAGGCGGCAGGCGTGGCAGGCGCCAGCCCACGCAGACCAGCGACCGCGTGGCCAGGCGCGCGATCAGCAGGACCAAGCCGAGCCGTTCGACGAGCAGAGTCCTGGACACCATCTGCATGCAGGTGGAAGGGCTGCCGCGGCGGGGTGCTCAGCTCCGGCATGGAGTACCCGGGCCGCTACAGCCGCTGGCATCTGGCCTACGTGAATCCCCTTCGCGCCGAGATCGTCGCCCGCGGCGCCGGATCAGCGCCAGGGCGCTCAACGCGCGGGGTGAGGTCCTGCTCCCGGTCGCGGCGCGGCCCTGCTGCGGTGACGAGCGCGCCCTGCGCCAGGCCGCGGCTGCGGGCGGCCGGGCGGCGGCAGAGGTCGCGGTGGTGGTACCCGAGCCCGTCGGCGTGCTGGCCGAGGAGGAACGGAGCCGCAGGCCCACCGTCTTCTCCGCGCTGCGGGAGGTGATCGCCGACCTGGCATGCCGACGACCCGCACCTGGGACTGTACGGCGCGTTCGGCTACGACCTCGGCGTTCCAGTTCGAGCCGGTCGAGCTGCGGCATCGACCGGCCCGGCCAGCCAGCGCGACCTGGTCCTGCACCTGCCGGACGAGATCTACGATGCTCGACCGCAAGCGCGAGACGGCCGTCAGCTACCGCTACGACTTCGAGGTGGACGGCGTGTCGACGGCGGGCCTGCCGCGCCAGACGCCGCCGGCACCTAGGCCGGGTGCCGGGCCGCAGCCCGTTCGTGACCAGATCCGCGCTGCCCGCCGAGCCGGGACTCCTATGCCCAGGTCGTCGAGCGGCGCCAGGGAGCGGTTCGCCCGCGGCGACCTGTTCGAGGTGGTGCCCAGCCACGCCTTCCACGCGCCGTGCGCCTCGCCCGCCGCCGTTCTACCAGCCGGCTGCGGCGGCGCAACCCGGCGCCGTACGAGTTCTTCGTTCAACCTCGGGCGAGGGGAGTACCTGGTCGGCGCCTCGCCCGAGATGTACGTGCGGGTCGACGGGCGACCGGGTCGAGACCTGCCCGATCTCCGGCACGATCCGCGCGCGGCAGCGACGCCGCTGGAGGACGCCGCGCAGCATCCGCGACGCTGCTCAACTCGGCCAAGGACGAGAGTCCGAGCTGACCATGTGCACCGACGTCGACCGCAACGACAAGTCGCGGATCTGCGTGCCGGGCAGCGTCCGGGTGATCGGCCGGCGGCAGATCGAGATGTACTCGCCGCCTGATCCACACCGTCGACCACGTCGAGGGCGCCTGCGGCCCGGGCTTCGACGCGCTCGACGCGTTCCTCACCCACGCGTGGGCGGTCACCGTGACCGGCGCGCCCAAGACGTGGGCGATGCAGTTCATCGAGGACCACGAGCGGTCGCCGCGCGCGCTGGTACGGCGGCGCGGTCGGCATGATCGGCTTCGACGGCAGCATGAACACCGGCCTCACCCTGCGCACCGCGCACATCAGGAACGGGGTCGCCGCGGTGCGGGCCGGCGCGACGCTGCTGTTCGACTCCGATCCGGCTGGCCGAGGAGCGGGAGACCGAGCTGAAGGCGCGCGCCCTGCTCGGAAACGCTGGCCGACGGGCCGACGGGGCCGCCGCGACGGCACGGAACCGCCGCGCGCGTGCTGGCCGAGGGCGCCCGCCGGGCGTGCGGCCCAGCTGCCCGGGCGCAGGAGCTCGCGGGTGCTGCTGGTGGACCACCAGGACTCGTTCGTGCACACGCTGGCTGGCTACTTCCGCGAGCAGGGAGCGGACGTGACTCACGCTGCGCGCCGGGTCTGCCCCTGGCGGCCCTGGACGAGTTCGCGCCCGGACCTGGTGGTGCTGTCGCCGGGGCCGGGCCGCCCCGCCGACTTCGGCTGCGCGCAGCTGCTGGCCGCAGCTGGACGCTGCGGGACCTGCCTGTCTTCGGCGTCTGCCTGGGCCTGCAGGCGATGGTGGAGCACGCGGGCGGCGAGCTGGCGCTGCTCAGCGAGCCCGTTCACGGCAAGCCAGGCGCCGTGCTGCGAACCGGGCTCGGACGGCCGTGGGCCAGGTGCCGGACAGCCCGCTACCTGCTGGCGGGCCTGCAGCGCCGAGTTCACGGCCGCCGCTATCACTCGCTGTACGCGGTGCCCGAACAGGTCAAGGGGCGGGTTCAGGTGACGGCGGTGACGGCGGACCGGGGTGGTGATGGCGATCGAGGACCCCGGCGGTAAGCCGGTGGGCGGTGCAGTTCCACCGCGGGTCGATCCTGACCGCGGCCGGTAGCGTCGGCATCATCAGGTTGTCGGCAACGTGCTACGCCTGTACGCCGCGCCCGCACCGCACGGCAGCTGGTCACCTGATGCCGGGCCTGGGCGACCCGTGCGTACTCCCGCGCCCGCGGCGTCCGTAGATGGTATCCCGCGCCGCGCCCGGGGTCCGTATGTGCTCCGCGCCCGTCGCCGGGATGTCCCGGGCCGGACCCACGCCGAGCCGCAGCCGGATGTCCGCGGCTGCGGGTAGTGGTGCCGTGCCAGGGAAACATCCAGCCGAGGAGGACTGAGGGCATGCGGTACCTCCCGCCCGGGGCGCGCGAACCGGATTCGCCAGTACCGGCAGATGCTCGAGCGCATCGTCGCCTCCGGCGTGGCCGTGCCCACCCGCCAGGGCCAGCCGCGCTCACGCTGATGCAGCAGACGATGCGCTTCCGACCTGCCCAACGGCTTCCCGGTGATCACCGAGCCGGAGCGTGAAGTCGTTCTGGCGCAAGCCGATCGGTGAGCTGTGCGCCTTCATCAACGGCGCGCACCACCCTCGACGAGCTCGCCGACTTCGGCTGTGACTGGTGGGAGGCGTGGGCCACACCGCAGAAGACTCGCATCCCGCGGCCTGCCGCCCGGCCACCTCGGCCCCGGCTCCTACGGCGGGGCGTTCCGGCATTTCCCGGCCGCGGACGGCAGCGAGCTTCGACCAGTTCGCCCACCTGGTGGAGCAGATCAGGGAACTGCCCAGGCGACCGCACGCATTTCGTATCCCCGTGGATCCCGCAGTATCAGGTCCGCGGCCGTGGGCAAGACCCCGCGGACGACGATCGCGCCCTGCCACGGCTGGGTGCATGTCCGGGTCATCGGCGGCAGCCTGCACCTGCACATGTTCCAGCGGTCGGGCGACGTGCCGGTGGGCGTGCCACGCCAGCATGATCCAGTACGCCGCGCTGCTGCTGATGCTCGAACAGCTCACCGGGATCACGGCGGCTGCCTACTACCACACGATCTCCGACGCCCACATCTACGAGGACCAGATGGACAGCGTCATGGTGATGCTCGGCCAGCCAGGCCCGCAGGCTGCCCACCGTCGGCCTGACCGAGGGAGGCGCGAAGGTGGATGACATCCATGACTTCCGCGCCGAGCATTTCCGAGGCTGAGCGACGGCTACGAACCGCACCCGGCGGTATCCTCGATCCCGGTTGCCGCCAGTGACCACTTCGCTCATCGTCGCGGCGGCGGCCAACGAGCGTCATCGGGCGCGGCGGCGCGCTGCCCTGGCACCTGCCAGCGGACCTGCGCCGCTTCCGCGCGCTGACGACCGGGCACGTGGTCGTGATGGGCAGGCTCACCTACGAGTCGATCGTCGACCGCCTGGGCCATCCACTCGCCAGCCGCACCTCCATCGTGGTCAGCCCGGACGCATGCGCGGCCGGGCACAGAAACTCGCTGGCGCGGCGCATCGCGCCGGGACGTGCCTGGCGGGCACGGGGCGTTCCGCCGGGACGGGCTCGTGGCGCAGCTGGACCTGGGCGTTCCGCCGGGACGGGGGCTCACTGGCAGCCCGCATTCCACCGGGAGTGACCGGGTCCTGGTCGTACTCGCTGGAGTCAGCGCCTCGCGGCGGCGGCGGCATCAGGCGCACCGGCGGGCGAGCGACGAGTTCTTCGTCATCGGCGGGGAATCGGTCTACCGGCAGGCGCTGCCGTGCGGTGGACAAGATCTACCTCACCAGGGTCCATGCGGAGGTCAGCGGCGACTGCCGCATGCCCGATGACTGGCTTGAAGCCGCACTTTGAGCTGGCCTCGCGGGAGGACGCGGCCGACCCCGGCAGCGGGACCGGACGCTCGTTCCTCGGCTACCGGCGGATCGCGTCGTGACCCTGTACTGCTTCGGCAACGCCCGGACGGCCGACCAGCTGGCGGAGATGCGCCGCCTCGACGCCGCGGGCATCTGCCTTTTCTGCCCTGATGGGCTCGCCCGCCACGCCGGCAGCGGATCCTGCTCCGGACCCGGCACTGGGCCGTCACCCCGAACGAGTTTCCCTACCGCGGGACCAGCCTGCATCTGCTACTGGTCCCGGACCAGCGCGCGAACCGACCTGCTGGATCTCAGCGATGAAGTGCGGCGAGGACTTCCTGGGAACGCTGGCGGCAGGTGGCGCGCGAGCACAGACTGAGCCACTACGGCCTGGGTGTCCCGCAACGGCGGCTGCCGGGTACACCGGCGCCACCGATCCAGCACGTGCATGCCCACGTCCTCGTGGGGGACGGCGATGGCCGCGGACGCCCGCCGGTCCGGATGCGGTTCAGCTCCCGGCCGGGCGGGGAGGCCGGTGGCCAGCGGGCCGGGTGGCGGCTTGGGCCGGGTGTCGACAGACCAAAGGCTGGTCCCAGGCGGCCCGGAGTACCCACCGCTGCGCCGTCCAGCACCGAGTACTGCCCGGCGAGAGTAACATCGCCGGAACCCGGCCTCGGCCGCAGGCAGCGCGCAGGCCGGGCAGGGGAACTGCGTGGTGGTGTACGGAGTCGGCGCGCCTGCGAGGCTGGTGCCGTCCCGCGCCGCACCGCGCGATCAGGGCACGCCTCCGCGTGGATCGCGGTGGAGCAAGGTCGGCCGCACGCCGCGCGCGAACACGTCGCGGGGGTCGCCGTTGAAATTACGGCGCGTGCCTCCGGAGGGGCGGTGCTGGTTCCTGGCGCGGCCGATCGGCTGGCCGTCCCGGGCGGCGACCGCGCCCCACCTGGCGCCACCAGTCCGAGCTGCGCTGGGCGATGGCCTCGGCGGCGCCGATGAGCTCGCGGGGGAGCTCGGCGGCGCTGATCTCTCACCGTCGAAGGTGACCGGGGCCTGGGCCGCGGCCCACTCCCGGTCCCAGCGCAGGGACGTGCGGTCGAAGGCCACGGCCCGGCGCTTCGCCAGGTCAGCTGCCGGGCCCGGGTCGCGGGTGATCTCCTCGTCGGGGCATGACGATGGCGTCGCCGGTGAGCGCGTCCGGGCAGGATCCGGCGGCTCGATCACGCCCCGGATGCGCTGGCCCGCGGCGCGACGAGCCGCAGGTAGTCCGCCGCCCGCTGTGGCGGCAGTGCCCGGATGGCCGCGAGCCGGAGCTGGGATAGGCCTGCTGGGAAGCCGCGGCCCAGGAGCAAGGATCTCGTCGGCGTCGCCGTGGCGGCTCACGGAAGTCTCCTCATGCCCGGCGTGGAGCTTCCGGGAGGTAGAGCAGGACCTGCCACTTCGCCCGGGCGCCTGGCCCACGCGTCCCCGGAGGCCGGGCGGCTCGCCGGGCTCGAGGCAGGCCGAGCTGGATCTCGGCCGGGCCGCACGCCGACGTGCTCACCGTCGCCATCCACGCTCGGCACCTCCACGCGCGCGGTGAGTGCTCCTCAACGCAGCTCGGCGATGTCGGCCGGGGGTGTAGAGTGTCCTCGGTCGCCACGAGCACGTCCGGGACGAGGTCGCCTTGATGCAGTGCCCAGCGTTCGTGGTGGAGGGTCCTTGAGCGTGACCAGGCCACACCCGCTGGTGGGTCACCATCCCGGACACGCGCTCCATCTCGGGGACCGCGGGCCGGTGTGCGACCTTGCGCGCCGGATCTTCGCGTCGCTGTCAGGAGCCCACGATGAGGGGTCGTCCAGAACCGGCGGGCCACGGCCTCAGGTACATGGAGTGGCCCTCGCCCGGATGATGTCGAACGAACCGCTGGTCGGGACGACCTTGCAGCCCGAGCGTGCGCAGCGCCTGGACGATCGCGGTGATCCGCTTCCCTGGTAGTCGGGCACGAACCGCTGACTCGAAGTTCGAGGCGTCGGCGAACGGGCCGCTGTTGACCAGCGCCAGCGTTCCGGGCAACGCGTACGGCCCGGAACGCTGCCGGTGCCAGCCGTGCAGCGGCGTCCTGCCCGCGCAGGTCAGGCCCCTCCCGCGGACAGCGGAGTCACGCCCCTGCTCGAGCAGCGGGCGTCCTCCTCGCCCGCCGGTGCGCCCGCGTGCCACTGACACTGGGCCCGATCGCAGCGGCCGCCACCCGCCCCGGGCGGAAGCCAAGGCGCGCGGCCGCACGGGGCCGATCCGGCGGCCGGATCGCCCCCTGTCTCGTGATCATGACCTGGCTGGCGAAGCGGGTGGCACCCAAGTCAAGATCACGCCCGCGCCGGAGGGCTGTGGAGACGCCAGAGGGCTGTGGAAACCGTGATGCATGACTTAGCTGTCGTTGGGTGTACCTAAGTGCGGCGTGATCCACTTTTCCCGAAGAGTGCCCGTCAGTGATAGCGGGCGTGGTGACCGCAGCCCATGATGGGAGTTGCCGAAGCCGTCAGCGGGCCCGGGACCGAGGCGCGAGGCTTCCCCCGGCAGGCCACTTTAGGATGTGGCGGTGACCTCGGCCGGATACCTGCGGTTTCCCCATCTGCACGGCGACCTGCGCGACGTTCGCCGCCGACAGTGACTGACGTGTGGCTCGGGCCGCTCGCGGGAGGCCCAGGCCGCGGCGGGTGTCCGTCGTCGGACCGGAGCGCCGGTTAGCCATCCACGGCTGTCGCGCGATGGTTTTCGCTGCTCGCCTGGACCAGTGCCCGCGACGGCGCGCCGCAGGTTCGCGTGTGCAGAGCTGGACGGCGGGCGGGCCAGGCGGCTCACCCACCTGGGGCGACGGCGGCACCCACGGCTGGCGGGGTGGGACGCCTGGCGGGGAGATCATCGCGCTCACCGCCGCCTGGCAAGCACGTTCGAGGCCGCTTTCGCCCACGCCTATCTCTGGGCGCGGACGGCGGCGCGCCGCACGCCGCGAGCCGCGTTCGGCCCGGTCGCCGATCTGGCGATCGGTAGGCCGGGACCGCACTGCTCAGCGGGACGGGGGCCGCGACCCGGCGTACTGGAAGCTGCTACCGGGGAGGAACAGCGGGGCGGCTCTGGGTCCGGCCGGGAGGGAGCCAGGCGGGCCGAGGCGGTAGGCCGGAGTTCCGCCGGGTCCTCGCGGAAGCCTGGGCGGCCAGCTGGCCGGCCCGATGCTGGTGGGGGACAGGCTGGTGTTCCTGTCCGACCGCGAGGGCACCCGGCAGCGCTGTACTCGTGCCAGACTTGGCGGCAGCCGGCGTTGCGTGCGCCCGCACCGACCACGGCGGCTTCTACGCCCGGAACGCGAGCACTGGACGAAGCCGCCGCGTGATCTACCAGTGCCTGTGAAGCGAGGATCTGGCTGCTCGACGGCCTGGACAGCAGGCCCGGCGGGTGGAGGTCTCGCTCGCGCCGCGCGCGCTCGCCCCCGCGCCGGGATTCGTGTCGGCCGCGGATCAGCTCGACGGGCTGTCCTGCGACAGAATCGGGCCGCGCCAGCGCGGTCAGATGCGCGGGGACCGTGCGCTGGCTGGCCCACCGGGACGGCCCCGCCCGGGCGCTGAGCGTGGCGCCGGCGCCGGGGCCGGCTGCCCACGGTCCTCCGGGACGACCGGCCACGTGCTTTGGGTGAGCGACGCCGAGGGGCGAGGATGCGCTGGAGATCGCAGCCAGCGGCGGGGCCTGGATGGCGGGGCGTCAGCGCCGCGGCGGCGCTGGCGGTAGAGCGTAAGGAGTACGGTGCAGGCCCTGGCCGCCGCCCCAGACGGGGCAACGGTGCGCGGTGGCGTCCAGGGACGGGCGGCTTGTCCGTGGTGGACGCTAGGCCGCCAGCGCCGTGACCGCGCTGGCGGCATCGCGGACGGCCCGGTGACCGGGCTGGCGTTCTCACCCGACTCGGCCTGGCTGGCCGTGGTCGCACCCAGGTCGGCAGCCGCCGCTGAGCCAGATCCGCCTGGCCCGGCTGGCGGATGCGGCGACTCGTGGATATCACCGATGGCGCGGTTCAGCGACACCGAGCCCGTCTTCAGCAAGGACGGCCTGTATCTGGCATTCCTGTCCCGGCGCAGTTTCGACCCCATCTACGACGCCCACTTCTTCGACCATGTCCTTCCCGTATGGGTGCCAGCCGTACCTGGCTGACCCTCGCCGCGCCGACCCTCACCGTTCGCCCCCAGACGGGCGGAAGGCCGGTAGCGAGGACGACGCGAGCGGCGGCGTGGCATGCCAGCGGCAGGTGAGGAGGAGGCGCGGAACCAGGCCACCGGGGAGCAGCCCAGCGGCGAGCGCGCTGCAGGAGGACCAGACCGCGGGGACCAGACCGCGGGCGGGAGCGGGCCACGGGGACCGGGCCGCCAGGGAGGCCACCGTCGGGAGGCGCAGACCACCGGGGAGCAATCCACGGGGAGCAGCCCGGCGGGGAGCGAGGCGCCGCCGGGCCGCGCCGGGACGTCCGGGCGGTCGGAGTGGACTGAGGGCCTGCCCGGCAGGGTGGTAGGCGTGCCGGTGGAGGAATCGCTGTACTCCGGCATGTCGCGCGGTCGCCGGAGGCCTGGTGTGGCTGGAAGAGCAAGGTAGCCGGGGTGCTCGGGGAGGGGCGCCGCCGACCCTGACGACGATCCGCCCCGGCCGTCCCTGGAGCGGTTCGACCTTCGGCCAGCGCACCTGTTCCGAGGTGGTGGCGGCCCTCGACTGGTTCGAGGTGAGCGGGGACGGGAACCGGCTGGTGGTGCGCGACGGCGACGAGCTGCTGGTGGTCTCCGCCGAGCGCAAGTGAGGGGGGGGACGGGCCGGACCCCGTGCAGGTGGACCTGTCCCGGGCGCGTTTCCTCGCCGACCCGCAGGCTCAGCGCGCGCACGCCTTCGACGAGGCAGGCCGCGTGATGCGGCACGACTTCTGGGTGCCCGACATGGCCGAGGTGGACTGGGACGGGGTGCTCGACACCTACCGGCCGCTGCTGGCGCGGATCCGGACCGCCGACGACTTCGCCGACCTGGTCTGGGAGGTGTTCGGGAGTCTGGGCACCTCGCATCGCCTACGTACGGGCCGCCGCCGGCAGTGGCCGAGCCTGCGCCACACCGCAGATGGGCTACCTCGGTGCCGACCTGGCGCAGGCCGCGGACGGCAGCTGGCAGGTGGCGCGGTGCCTGCCCGGCGAGTCTTCCGACCCGCGCGCCCGGTTCACCCGCTGTCCGGCCGGGCGCGGCCGTGTCGGCCGGTGCGACGCTGCTCGAGGTGGACGGGCAGCCGCGTTGACCCGGCCAGCCGGGCCGGGCCCGCTGCTGGTGGGCGCCGCGCGCAAACCGGTGGAGCTCACCGTGTCCGCGACGGGGACAGCGCCGCCGGGTAGCCGTGGTCCCGCTCGCCAGCGAGCGGCGCCTGCGCTACCAGGACTGGGTCGCCAGCAACCGGCGGCAGGTGCGCGAGCCTGAGCGATGGGCGGGCCGGTTACCTCCAGCGTCCCGGACATGATGGGCGAGGGCTGAGGCGCACTTCCACCGCGCGATCTGCGCGCCGAGATGGCCCGGGACATCCTCTGTTCCTGACGTGCGCCAGAACCGCGGCGGCCACGTGTCCGAACTGGTGGTGGAGAAGCTCGCCCGGCGGATCATGGGCTGGGACCTGGCACGCGGGCGGCGGCCGGGCGCATACCCGCACGGATGTCCCGCGCGCTCGGTCGTGGCGCTCGCGGACGAGTTCGCGGGCTCCGACGGGGACATGATCACCGCCGCGCTGCGCATCGTCGGGCTCGGCCCGGTGGTGGAGTGCCCGCACCTGGGGCGGGGTCATCGGCATCGACGAATGCGTTCCGGCTGGTCGACGGGACGACGGTGACCGATCCCGAAGTACGCCATCTGGCTGGACACCTACGGCTGGGGAGTGGAGAACTGCGGCGTCGACCCCGACGTCGAGGTTATCATCTCGCCCGCGGACTGGGCGGAGGGTCGCGATCCGCAGCTGGCGACCGCGCAGTACCAGCTGGCGGTGGAGGCACTGCGCACCAGGCCCGCCGCGCGCCCGCCCGACACCTCCGACCTGCCTCCTAGCGCTATGGCCGCCGCTGCCGCCGCGCGCGAGCCAGCAGAAGCCCGGGCATGCGCCCGGACCACCCACTGCCGAGCTGATCACAGCCGCGGCCGGTGGCGAGTTCCCCGACGCCGACGGGGGCTGGCGGCGGCGCCGCCGTGGCGCGCCGGGCTGGAGGCCATTCTTCCTCTTGCAGGGCACGCCGTCTTTGCCGTGCGGCGGACATCCTCGACCCATGCCGCCGCGCTCGCTGGGCGGACGGCTTCGGCGGCGCCCATGACCCACGGCTGATCACCGCTCTCGCCGGGCCCGACGGCTGGATCGACAGCCTGGACATCCTGATGGCCACCCGTGGCACGGGACGCGCTGGCGTCGCGCCCCGGCTGATCGACCGGCCTGACCTCGCCACGCATCCGCGAGCGATGTTCGCGGCGGCATCCGCGACCATCCCCGGCTGATGGGCTACCCTGACTCACACCGCTCGGCCTGGCCGTCGTCGGCCGGGGATCGGCGGGCTCACCGAGGTGAGCTTCGAGCTTGAGCCATCGCGCCGCCGGGCAGGTGGCGGAGTGGAACTTGCCCGTGATGCCCACAGGCGCCATCCCCTGCGGCCAGCTTGCCGTCGCGGCCGTCGCACCTGGCAACGCGGCCAGCGTCCAGGCGCTGCTGTCGGCCGGATTCGTGCCGCTGGGTTCGATCCAGCTGTTCCGCTGCGCCGGTCACCGTCCTGGCGCCTCCCGCTGAGGATCCCGCCCGCGCCGCCGCCAGGCTACCGCATCGGGCTGTTGCGGGGAGGCGGGCAAAGATCAGACCGCTGCGCGGCAGGCACCGCCCGGCTGTTGCGGGAGGCAGGCAGAGATCCAGACCGCTGGCCGCCGGGCGGGCTGGGCAGTAGCGCGTGAGCCGGAGCGCTCGTGCGGAAAGGACCGTGAGCCAGGTGAAGCCGGTCATGATGCTGGCACGCTGGAAGAGCCCGCCGAGGTTGACAAGCTGCGGCGCCTGGCCGAAGCCCGCAGCGGCCAGCGCCATGGTCGCCAGCATGGTGATGGCGGTGCTTAGGCTGCTGTACAGCTCGAATCCGGTGGCCCGACCGCCGGAACGACCGCACGGCTGTAGCAGAGCGCGGCTGCTGGCAGGCCAGAGGAATACGGGGATCGCCGCCAGATTGTGCACCGTGCCGGTGCGGCTGGGTGCGCGCGGCGCGCCAGGCGTTCCCGGCGGGTACCCGCTGACGGGGTCGGTAGGGAAGACTCCGGCGCCGATGAGCCCGGCACCCGCCGCGCCGATCAGGGCCGGTCCGCGCCGGGTGCCCAGCGCAGGATCGCTGAAGCCCGCGACAGCCCTGCCGCGCCAAGCGAGAAACAGGGTCCCCGTCACGGCGAAGTTCGCGGCCTGGACCCAGCCGCGCGATCCGAGCGCGAGCGAGCTGACGGGATGACGCAGTGGCCGGTAGCCGTCCCGGACGGCGCCCTCGAGCAGAAATGCCGTGACGAACACGGGTCCCGAGGCCAGGCTGCAGCGCAGCAGCCTGCGGGTCAGGCCGCACGGTAGTAGCCGGGCCCGGTGGCGAGGCGTCATGGCCGCAGCGTAGCGAGCCAGGATGTCGTGAGGGTGGTGGAGGATGGCACGGTGCCGCTGCAGAACCGGGTGATGCCGACCGGCGAGATCGTCGCGGACGGCGGCCGCGGCCTGATGATGGGCAATCGCGGCTGCCTGCACGGGCAGGGCCGCCAGCTGGGTGCCAGCCGCTGGCGGTCGCAGCGGTGGATCTGCTGCGTGCTGGACTGGAAGAGGCGTGCGGCGCGATCCGATGCCGCCTGGCCGGTGGACGGCGCTGTTTTTCCTCGATGAGGCGACAGCGCTCGCCGCGGGGCACCGGCCGTGTGCGTACTGCCGCCACCAGGACTACGTGGACTTCACCGGGGCGTGGCGCGCGGCGCGCCAGCTGCCGCCGCCCGCCGCGGGCGGGCGAGATGGATGCGGTGCTGCACCGCGAGCGCGCCCGCGCCGCCTGCGGCAGAAGGTCACCCACCTCGCGCCCGCCGGGGAGCTGCCCGATGGGGTCATGGTTCGGGTGGGCGGGGGTGCCGCACTGCTGCTGGGCGGCTGCATCTGCTGCCATGGTCCTTTCACGGCTACGGCGCCCCGGCAGAGCCCGGGCCGCCGGGTGCGGTGGAGGTGCTGACGCCGCCGTCGATCGTCGCCGCGATCGCGGCCGGTTACCGGCCGCTGGTACACCCGACCGCGCTGACGGGCCGCCCGCGGGCGGGCGCGGCGCCACCTGGGGTGCGCGCCTACAACGGTGACTGATAGCCGCTGACCCAGTGGGTCTGGATCCAGGACAGGACGGCCGTCCAGGCGCCGGTCAGCTCGAGCACGCCGATGGCGACAAGCAGTGCCCCATCGGCGGGTGATGAGCCGTGCGTGCTTAGCGGGCGAAGCCGAAGGCCGTCATCCCGCGCTGGAACAGCAGCGCGACGATCAGGAACGGGATGCCAAGACCCAGGCCGTAGACGAACATCAGCAGCGCGCCGCGCGCAGCCGTGCCGGAGTCATGGCCAGGCCCAGACCACCGTCAGGGTGGGGCCGATGCAGGGCGTCCAGCTCACCCCGAAGAGCACCCCGAGCGCCGGTGCCCCGGCGAGCCCGGCCCGCGGGCGCACGGAAGGCTGGAGGATCCGCCCGGCGATGGGGAAGCGGTCGAACACCCCGGCGAACATGAGCCCCAGGATGATCGTGACTGCGCCGAGGATCTGGGTCAGCCCGGTGGAGTGGGTGCGCAGGACCGCGCCGAGCCCGCCGAACGCCACGCCCTCGCTGGCGAACACGGCCGAGAAGCCGAGCACGAACAAGGCGGTGCCCAGCACGGTCCGGGACCGGCCGGGCGGGCGCGCCGCCGCGGTGAGCCGTCACCTTCACGGCCGTTCCGCCGGTGCCGTCCGTGCCCCCGGTCTCGGCCGGGCCTGCCGCGGCGGCCTGGCGGTCGCGCCTCGCCACCGACCGCGAGCGGTCGGGCCTGTGCGTCCACGCCGGACATGCCGGCGACGTAGGAGAGATAACCGGGGACCAGGGGCAGCACGCACGGTGACAGGAAGGTGACCGCACCCGCGGCGGCCGCGACGGGGACGGCCAGGATCAGCGGCCCGGAGAGGACCAGGTGCCCGACCCCACTGCCCACGGCTTGCCTTCCTGCTCGCTGACGCGGCACGCCCAACTTATCTCCAGTTACCGGCGGCGGCCCCCGCGGAGCCGGTCATTCTCGGCAGCACGGGTGTCGGTCCGACTGCCGATCAAGCTGAGGTTGGCGTGATCGCAGGGCACGCTGATGCGTCAGTCCGTCCCCGCCGCTCGCTGTCCACAAAGGTTGCCAGCCTTTGCGCCACCCTCCGCACCAGGCAGCCCGGCCGCGGTCTGCTCCAGTCATGACCCGTACGACGTGCCGCGTGCGATCAGGTGAGCAGCGCGGTCACGACCCGGAGCCGCCGCCCGGCGCCCTGCCGGGCAGGTAGGTGTTGATGACGTAGCAGAGCAGCGCCACGCCGGTCAGCAGCGCCATGGCGAGGAGGCGCCATCGGAGTCCGAGGTCACGAAGCCCGCACCGCCCGCCGCCGCGCCGAGGATGGCCAGCAGGCCCCGCCGCCGACAGCCAGGCGGCGCGCGCTGGCGGGCGGCAGCCGCCCGGATCACCAGGCCGACCGCGCCCACGATCAGCAGCAGCCCGAGCGCCGCGTGCACGCCGAGCGCGACCGGGCCGTTGGCCAGGGCGCGGCCGATGGCGGTCAGGAAGCCCCCGCCCTCGTCCTGCCGGGGCACGGTGACGTAGAGGTTCACGACCATTCCCAGGCCGTACTGGACCAGCAGGCCGATCGCCATCCCCAGGCTGGTCCGGCGCAGCATGCTGGTCTGGCGGTCCCGGGCGCGATGAGCGGGCTGGCTGGTCAGGTCCGATTCGAGCAACCGCGTCTCACCTTCCGTTCCGGATCATGGATCGGCGCCACCACCGGGCCCGCAGAAAGATGATCACTACCGGGATCAGCCACCGCATGGCACCCAGAACCGGTGGCCGTAGCCAGCGCCACCCGCGGTGATGGCCAGCCCGGTGACGATCAGTGCCGCGGCGCCGAGCGTGACCGCGATGGCCGCCATCGCCGTGGCCCGTGAGCTCCGCCCGGCCGGAGGGCTCCTGCGGCGCGCTGGCCTGAGGCAGGTCGGTCACCAGTTCGGCCAGGTCCCCGCGGGTCCGGGCGCGGAGCGCCCGCCCGAGGCGGTCGTCGAGCTCGGCCGCGTCGAGCCGCCCGGCCTGGAAGTGAGCCCCGAGTTCGCTGGCGATCGCGTCCCGTTCCTGATCGGACGCCAGGATGCCGGGCTGCTGGCTGCTGGTCGTGTTCACGCGCGCACCTCGCTCTGCTGGAAGGACCACGAGCCTTCGCTCTCTTAACGTTCCTACCCTAGATAATCTCTTAGCACAACTATTAATCAAGATGATATTCTGGATGCATGGACCAAGCTTCGGATGTGCCGCCGCCAGAGCTGCCCGGCCTGGCATTTCTCCTGGTTCAGCTGGGCTTTCACGCGGGCCGGGAGTTCGGGGAGCGGCTTGCCCGCTTGGCCTCGAGCAGCGGCAGGCGGGCATGCTGGTCCGGCTGGCCGCGAACGAGGGCAGGTCGCAGCAGGCCATCGCGGAGCTGCTGGGGATCAACGCCACCCGGATGGTCTTCCTCGTGGACGAGCTGGAACGGCTCGGGCTGGTCGAGCGCAGGCGGAACCCGGCCGACCGGCGCTCACACGCGCTCTACCTGACCGATGGGGGCAGGGCGATGCTGGCGCGGGTGAGAGCCGTCACCGCCGAGCATGAGAACCAGATGTCGGCAGTAGCCTGACCAGCGGCGAGCGGACGCAGCTGATCAGCCTGCTGCGCCAGGTGGCCAGGGAGCAGGGCCTGGACGCGGAGGCGCTGCCCGGCATCCCGCCGGGACGCAGGGCGGGCGTTCCGGGTAGAAGCCGGATTGACCAGCCGGTGCGGAAACGCCACGATACTGCCCATGCGTACGACGCCGCCGTTCCGTGCCGACCATGTGGGCAGTTTGCTGCGCCCGGCCAGCCTGCTGGCGGCGCGGGACGACTTCGCGGCGGGAAGATCGACGCCGCGCGGCTGCGCGAGGTGCGAGGATCACGGCGATCGCCGATGTTGTGGCGATGCAGCGGGACGTGGGGCTGCGGTCGGTGACCGACGGAGAGTTCCGCGCGCGCCACCTGGCACATGGACTTCATCTACCAGATCGGCGGGATCAGCAAGGCGCCGGGCACATCTGGCGGTGAAGTTCCACAACCCTGCAGGCGACATCGAGTGGACTCCGGCGGCGCTGCACGTGGGCAGCAAGCTGCGGATGGACAAGACGATCTTCGGTGATGATTTCAGCTACCTGCAGTCGGTGGTACCCCGGGTGATGACCGCCAAGCTGACCATCCCCTCGCCGAACATGGTCCACTACCGCGGCGGCCCCGCCGCGATCGACCCCAAGGTCTATCCCGACATCGACGGAGTTCTGGGCCGACCTGGCCGCCGCCTACGCCGACGAGGTGGCCCGGCTGGCCGCGCTCGGGCTGCACGCTACCTGCAGTTCGACGACACCAGCCTGGCCTACCTCAACGACCCGGCGCAGCGGGCCGAGATCGCCGCCCGCGGCGAGGACGCCGACCACATGCACCTGCGCTACATCCGCCAGGTCAACGCCGCGCTGGCCGGACAAGCCGACCGGGCTGACCGTCACCACGCACCTGTGCCGCGGCAACTTCCGCTCCTCCTGGGCCGCCTCGGGCGGCTACGACTTCGTCGCCGAGGCGCTGTTCGGCGAGCCTGGCGGTGGACGGGTTCTTCCTCGAATACGACGACGAGCGCTCCGGCGGCTTCGAGCCGCTGCGGTTCATCCCGCCCGGCAAGATGGTCGTGCTCGGGCTGGTCACCACCAAGACGCGGCGCGCTGGAAGACCCCGACGACTGCTCAAGCGCCGCATCGACGCCGGCGGCCAAGTACGTCCCGCTCGACCAGCTCTGCCTGTCCGGCCAGTGCGGCTTCTCCTCCACCGTCGAGGGCAACGCCCTCGACCCACGACCAGCAGCGCGCCAAGCTCGAGCTCATCGTCAAGTCGCCCAGGGCGTCTGGGCTGAGCCCGGCGGGCGGGGAGCCGCCGCCACGGGGCCGCCAGTCCTACTCCAGGTCGGCCAGGGCGTCCTCGATCGCGCGGTGGAACGTGGGGTAGGCGTAGATCATCTGGCGCATGCTCTGCACCGGGACCCGCGCGTGCACCGCCGACCACGAGCGCGCCGAGCACCTCGCCGCCGACCGGGCCGACCGACGTGGCGCCGGCGAGAACCCCGGTTCCGGCGTCCTCGACCAGCTTGATGAACCCGTCGTTGCCCGCCTTGTGGATCCAGCCCCGCGTGGACTTCGGCATCCGGGTACGTGCCCACGCGCACGCTCAGCCCCTGCTCCCGCGCCTGGGCCTCGGTCAGCCCGACCGCGCCGACCTCCGGGTCGGTGAACGTGACCCGCGGCACGGCGTGGTACTGCGCCGGGAAGCCCGCCTCACCGAGGATGTCGGCCACCGACGATTCCCGCCTGGTACATCGACATGTGGGTGAACGCGCCCTTGCCGGTGATGTCACCCAGCGCCCATACCCCCGGGGCCGCCCGCAGGCGATCGTCCACCGGGATGGCGCGCAGGGTCTCGTCGATGCCCACCGCGCCGACGCCGACCCCGCCAGGTCGGTCCGGCGGCCGGTGGCGACCAGCAGCGCCTCACCGGTGAGTTCCCCGCCGCCGTCGACGGTGACCGTGAAGCGGTCACCGGTTATGTCCGACCCCGGTGGCATGCTTGCCGACGTGCACGCCGATGCCCTCCCGGCCGAACACCTCCGCCAGCAGGTCCCCGGCCTCGGGCTCCTCCAGCGGCAGCAGCTGACCCGCGCCCTCGATCGACCGTGACCCGGCTGCCGAACCGCGCGAAGACCTGGCCGAGTTCCACCCCGACGGACCCGCCGCCGAGCACCACCAGCGAACCGGGCACCCGCTCGGTCTCGATGGCCTCGCGGTTGGTCCAGAACGGCGTGCCCGCCAGGCCCGGGATCGGTGGCACGGTCGGCGCCGTGCCGGTGTTGATGACGATCCCGCGCCGTGCCCGCAGCACCTGCCGCTGGCCGTCCGGGCCGGAGGGGTCACGGTGACCTCGCCGGGCCCGCTGATCCGCCCGTGCCCGCGGACCAGGATCCCTCCCTTGCCGGTGAACCGGTCCACGGCCGCCTTGTCGTCCCAGTCGTCGGTCGCCGTCGGCGCGGATCCGGCGGGCCACCGGGGCCCAGTCGGGATCGACGCGCGCCGTGCCCGACATCCCGTTGACCCGGTTCCCTTCCATGATCAGGTCGGCGGCGCGGATCATCATCTTGGACGGGACGCAGCCCCAGTACGGGCATTCGCCGCCGACGAGCCGGTCTTCCACCTCAGCCACCACCAGGCCCGCTTCAGCCAGCGTGTCCGCGGCCCATTCTCCCACCGGGCCCCATGCCGATCACGACAACGTCCACGTCGCGATCACGTTCCGTCATGTTCCCTCCCGGCGCGTCGCATCCGCGTGCCAGGGTATGACAGGGGGAATGCCGGCCGCGGCAAGCCGGTTGATGCCTGGAATGCGCCCGGCGATTCTCACCGACACGGACGGGGCAGCCCCATGAGGAGTAGCCGCAGCGGTGCGGCACGCTCAGCCACGGGACCGCCGGGAGCCGAACCCTCCTCAGTCACGGAGAGTGACGACCCATTCTGTGGACTCCCGGCCCGCACTGCGGGCCGGGGAGCACCCGACTGAGCCTGGCGGGCCGTTGAGCTGGCGTCAACCGGCGGCGGCTGCCGTCCGCCCGGAGAGCGAGGACGGCGCGGAGCCGCTCACCGAGCGTGACGCGGAAGCGCAGGTGCACGGGATCTGCTTCAAGACCGGGCCACCCGGGCGGATCGGGGTGGAACTGGAATGGCTGGTCTGCGACGGCCGTGACCCGCGCCTTGCCGGTAGACCAGCGCCGCGCGGCCACCGCCGTGGCCCGGCTGGGCGCCCCGGGGCCGCTTCCCGGCCGGGGCATGCTCACCACCGAGCCGGGCGGCCAGGTCGAGATCAGTTCCGCACCTGCGGCAGGTCCGGGCCACTGCATCGCCGTCACCAGCCTGGATCTCGCCGCACTCCGGCAAGCCATCCATCAGGCGGGTCTCTGCCTCAGCGGGCAGGGACTCGACCCGCTCCGCCCGCCGCGGCGCGTGCTCGAACTGCCCCGCTACGCGGCGATGGAGAAGTTCTTCGACCGGCAGCCCGTGGGGCTAGCTCATGATGTGCAGCACCGCCTCGGTCCAGGTCTGCGTGGACGCCTATGCGGCGAGGGGCCGGGCTGGTCCGGCTTCCGCTGGCGATGGCACCTGCTGCACGCGATCGGCCCCGTGCTCGTGGCCGCGTTCGCCAACTCGCCGCTGCGCGGCGGCTGACCGACCGGCTGGAAATCGACCCGCCAGGCCATCTGGGCGCGGCTCGACCCCACCCGGACCCGCCCGCCACCCACGCCGAGCCGTCACCGGGACGCCGCCCGGGCCGGGCCTGGCCACCGGCCAGCGATCCCCGTTCCGCATGGGTGGACTACGCGCTCGCGGCCGAGGTCATGTGCGTGCGGCGGCCCGGCGCGCAGGACTGGTCCGCGCCCGCCGGGCTGACGTTCCGTGACCGGCTGCGGGGCTGCCGGTGAGCGGCCCCCACCAGCAGTGACCTCAGCTACCACCTGTCCACGCTGTTCCCGCCGGTGCGGCCGCGCGGGCACCTGGAGGTCCGCGGCATCGACGCCCAGCCGGGCGACGGCTGGATGGTGCCGCTGGCGGTGACGGCGGCCCTGCTCGATGACCCGCTGGCCGCCGAGCAGGCGATGGCGGCGGCTGAGGCCCTCTGGCACCGGCCCGCGCGAGCGGGCCAGGGACGGCCGCCCTGGCTCGGCACCGACCCCGCGGGCTGGCACCCCGCGAGCCCCTGGTGGCTGGCGGCCCGGCACGGCCCGGCCCACCCCGCGCTCGCCGCCGCGAGCCGCCGGTGCTTCGCGCGCCGCGGAGGCGGCGCTGGCGCGCGCGGGCGGGCCTGCGGACGGTCCGGCAGGCGGTGACCGCCTTCGCCGAACGCTACGTGAACCGGGATCGATGTCCCGCCGATGACGTGCTTGATGTACGCCGGGCGCGTGCTCCCCGCCGCCCGACCCACCCTCCTCGTGGAGGACTGCAATGGCCACCACAGCCCAGGCATGAGACCGGCACCGTGGACGTGCCCACGGAGGCGCTGCGGGAGCAGATCGCAGGCTGCCTGCTCACGGCCAGGAGCGGACCCAGCTGCTGACCGGCTGCCGTGGACGATGGCGACCTGATCCGCCAGCATTCCCCGCTGATGTCGCCGCTGGTGTGGGACCTCGCGCACATCGCCAACCAGGAAGAGCTGTGGCTGCTGCGGAGCCGTGGGCGGCCGGGACCCGATGCACCCGGAGATCGACCCGCTCTACGACGCGTTCGAGCATCCCCGCGCCGAGCGTCCCACCCTGCCGCTGCTGCCGCCCGGCGAGGCGCGCCACTACGCATGAGCGAGGTCCGCGGCCGGGTGCTCGACCTGCTCGAAGCGGCGACCTTCTCCGGGGCGCCGCTGGTCACCGGGGGTTCGCCTTCGGGATGATCGCCCAGCACGAGCAGCAGCACGACGAGACGATGCTCATCACCCACCAGCTGCGGCGGGGCGCCCCGGTGCTGCGGCAGCCGAGCCGCCGCCACCGCCCCCGGACGCGCTCCGGGCTCCCCGCCGAGGTGCTCGTGCCCGGGCGGCCCGTTCACCATGGGCACCTCCAGCGAGCCGTGGGCGCTCGACAACGAACGGCCCGCCCACACCGGTGCACGTGCCCGCCTTCTACCTCGACACCACGCCGGTGACCAACGGGCATACCAGCAGTTCATCGCCGACGGCGGCTACGACGACCCGCGGTGGTGGAGCCCGGCAGGGTGGGACCACCGGCAGCGGGCCAGCCTCACCGCGCCGCTGTTCTGGCGGCGCGACGGCGGCAGGCCTGGGTGCGGTCGGCGGTTCGGCGCGACCGAGCCGGTGGCGCCCGCCGAGCCGGTGCTGCACGTGTCCTGGCACGAGGCGCAGGCCTACGCGGCCTGGGCAGGGCAGCGGCTGCCCACCGAGGCCGAGTGGGAGAAGGCGGCCAGGTTCGACCCGCGGCCGGGCGCTCGCGCCGGTACCCCTGGGGGGATAGCGACCCGACCGCGGACCAGGCCAACCTCGGCCAGCGTCACCTGCGCGCCCGCCCCGGCAGGCAGCTACCTCGGCGGAGCCGCGCCGTGCGGGCGCGCCAGCTGATCGGGGACGTCTGGGAGTGGACCGCCAGCGACTTCCTGCCCTACCCGGGCTTTGCGGCCTGGCCGTACCGGGAGTACTCGGAGGTCTTCTTCGGCGACGAGTACAAGGTGCTGCGCGGCGGGTCGTTCGCGGTCGGCCCGGTGCGCCTGCCGCGGGCACGTTCCGTAACTGGGACTACCCGATCCGGCGGCAGATCTTCGCTGGCTTCCGCACCGCCCGGGACGCCGCCCCCGCGGTCAGCCAGCGGCGGGAGGTGTGACTCCGGCCCGATGTGCCGCCATCTGGCCTACCTCGGCCCGCCCGTGACCGTGCGCGCGCTGGTGCTTCGACCCGCCGTACGGCCTGGCCAGGCAGGCGTGGGCGCCCCGGCGCCAGCGGCACGGGACCATGAACGTGGACGGGTTCGGGATCGGCTGGTACGCGGACGGCGACCCGGTTCCCGCCCGCTACCGGCGGGCTGCGGCCCGATCTGGGCCGACCCCGGCCTCGCCGACCTGGCGCGGGTCACCCGCACCCGCGCCCTGCTGGCCGCCGTGCGCTCGGCCACCGGACGGGACGGAGAGCGGCGCGGCCGCCGCCGCGCCCTACGCCAGCGGCCGCTGGCTTTTCAGCCACAACGGCGTGCTCAACGGATGGCCCGCCGCGACCGCGTGCCTCGCCGCGAGCCTGCCCGCCGAGGACCTGCTCGCGCTGGAGGCGCGGTGCGACTCCGCGCTGGCATGGGCGCTGGTGGCGGCCAGGCTGAAGGCGGGGACGCCAGCCGGGCAGGCCCTGGCCAGCGTGATCGCCGACCTCGGCCGCCACGGCATCACCGGCCGGTTCAACTTCCTGCTCACCGACGGCGAGGTGATCAGCGCGACGGCGGCCGGTGACACCCCTGCTACCTGCGCCGGCCGGGCCCGGCGACGCAGGTGTGGTGGTGGCGTCCGAGCCCGGTGACGACGAGCCCGGATGGACCGAGGTGCCCGACAACAGCGTGCTCACGGCGACCGTCGACGCCGTCGAGGTGCGCCCCCTGCCAGTGACGCCCCGCGCTATGCGCGGCGGGCACGGAGGAAGGAAGGATCCCCGCCTCGATGACCGCACTGCACGTCGAACGCTGCCTCCCGGAGGGCTACCTGGACCGCGCCCTGCGCGCGGACGCCAGGGCGGGCCTGCCGGCCTCGCCCAAGACCCTGCCCCCAAGTGGCTGTATGACGAGCACGGCAGCGAGCTCTTCGAGAAGATCACCCAGCTCGACGAGTACTACCCGACGCGCGCCGAGCGGTCCATCCTGGCCACGGTGGTGGACGAGATCGCCGCCGCCACCCAGGCCAGCACGCTGGTCGAGCTCGGCGCGGGCGCCGCCGACAAGACCCGGCTGCTGCTCGACGCCGCTGCGCGCGGCCGGCACGCTGCGCAGCTTCGTCCCGGTGGACGTCAGCGAGACCGCGCTGATCGAGGCGGCCCACCGGGTGCTGGCCGGCTACCCCGGCCTGTCCGTCCGGGCCGTCGTATCCGACTTCGAGGAGCATCTGGGCCTGCCGGACGCCTCCGGCCCGCGGCTGGTGGCGTTCCTCGGCGGGACCATCGGCAACCTGCTGCCCGGAGCAGCGGGCGGCGTTCCTCGCCTCGGTCAGGGCGCGGCTGGGCCCCGGCGACGCGCTGCTGCTCGGCACCGACCTGGTCAAGGACCCCGGGTGCTGCACGCCGCCTACGACGACGCGGCCGGGGTCACCGCCGCCTTCAACAAGAACGTGCTGGCGGTGCTGAACGCGCGGCTCGGCGCGAACTTCGACCTGGCCGCCTTCGACCACGTCGCGCTCTGGGACCCGGCCCAGGAGTGGATCGAGATGCGGCTGCGCTCGGCCGAGCGGCAGATCGTCACCCTCGCCGGCGATCGGGCTCACCGTGCCGTTCGCCGAGGGGAGGAGATGCGGACCGAGGTGTCCGCCAAGTTCCGCCCGGACGGGGTCGCCGCCGAGCTGTCGGCGGCCGGGTTCACGATGCGGCACTGGTGGACCGACACCGGCGGCCAGTTCGGGCTGTCGCTGTCGGTCCCCGCCTGAGGGCGCGCCCGCGGTCTAGCGCGCCTGGTCCGACCGTACCCGCGCTCGATCTGCTGCATGTGCACGTCGTCCAGCCGCAGCAGGCGGGCCAGCTCCGCCGCCACCTGGTGCCCGTCGATCGCGCCGCAGCTGAACAGGTCGATCGCGATCAGGTTGTCCTCCGGCCAGGTGTGGATGGCCAGGTGCGACTCGGCCAGGATCAGCACCAGGCGTGACCGCCCCGTTCGGGAACGTGACGTGGCTGGTGTCGAGCACGTGGCCGCCGCCGACGCGCGACCGCGTCCGACGCGAGCGCGGTCAGCTCGCCGATGTCGGTGACCGCGAGTCGGGCGTGAGCGCCGCGTCGACCGTGAGGAGCTTTCCCGGCGTGGCAGCGGCTTCCACCGCGCCGGTAGAGGATCCGCGTCATGCCGCGCCCGCGCCGGGGAACAGCGGCCGCCCGCCGCCGGACAGGCTCCCCTTGGCTGGCATGATGTGGAGGATACCGTACTGCCCGCGGCGGCCCGTGAGCGCGAGCCCCGTGGTGACCGGGAGCCAGAGAACGCCAGATGGACGTTGATGTCGTAGTCGCCGAGGTCGCCTCGGCAGTCGGGCCGGCCGAAGGGCTTGGCCGGGGTCAGGGACGTGCTGCGGAGTGATCGCGCACCACGAGCCGGTGGCCGCCCGCGAGGTGGGCAGGCTCGCCGAGCTCCCGGTCCCGATCGTCGCCGCCGTGTGCAAACGAGCTGCGCAAGCGCGGGGTGGTGGACTGGGCCCGGCCGGTGCGGCTCACGCCGGCTGGGCGCGTGCGGGGCTCGCCCTGCCCGCGCGCCGGGCACCCGCGGGTCAGCGGGGAGTGCCCGGGCTGCGCGTCGGCACCGGGGTGGCCGTCCCGCCCGGGCTGGCCGGCGCTCGCCGGTGAGCTCGAGCTGGCGGCGGCGGGCATGCCTCAGCGGCGAAGCTGGAGCTCGACCAGACCCACTGCACCGTGGACACCAAGCTCCGCCGGGTGCTGCGGATGCACAGGCGAGGCGCCCTGGCCGAGCCAGCGGGTGATCGTGCTGGGGGACGACGACCTGATCTCGCTGGCGATCGCCGCGCTTCGCCGCGCTGCTTAGCCGCGGCCGCCCGGCCGCGGCGGCTGGCGGTGGTGGACTGCGACCCCGATCTGCTTGGCTACCTCGGCGAGCGCGGCGGCGGCCGGGCGGGTGCCGGTGGAGCTGATCGAGCACGACCTGCGCCAGCCCCTGCTCAGTTAACCTGCTCGGCGCGTTCGACGTGGCCTGCACCGACCCGCCCTACACGGTGGCCGGGGCGGAGCTGTTCTTGTCCCGCGCGGTATCTGCACTGGCCGATCGGCCCGGGCCGCCACGTGTTCTTCTCGCTTCGGCGCCCGCCGCCCGGAGGAAACGCTGCGCGTCCAGCGCCTGATCGCGGACCTCGGCCTGACGGTGCGCTCACTCGTGCCCGGCTTCCAACTCCTACACCGGCGCGGGCGTCCTGGTAGGCTACGTGAGCCACCTCTACCACCTGCGCACCACGGCGCAGGCCCGGTAAGCCATCACCGGAGCCCTATCGCCGGCCCGCTCTACACGGCCGACGCGCGGGCCGCCGTCACCCGGCCCTACCGCTGCGCTGACTGCGGGGCCGTGCATCAGGTCGGCCCGGGCGCCCGCTGGAGCACGATCGCGCGGCTGAAGGCGGTACGGCTGCCCGGACTGCCGGCGGCACCGTGCTGCGGCCGATGGCGCTGGGCGGAGCCGGGTCGCGGCAGCGGCGGGGCGATGACGGATACCGGCGCCGGCCGCAGGCCAGCGGCGGGCTTCCAGATCCGGGCTTGACCTAGCCGAAGACGACCTGGACGTGATCGCCGGGTTCGAGATCGACATCGCCCGGGCGTCGTTCGGCGACGAGGCCATCGAGGGACCCGGCGCTGCACCGCAAGCGGGTGGCGAGGGCGCTGGGCAAAGCCGGGAGAGGTCACCCTGGTGGCCGTGGCCGCCGGGGCGCCAGCGGTCCCGGTGGGCTGGGCGTGGCTGTCGGGACGCACCAACTCCCTCACCGGCGCCCGGTACGGCAACTTCCGCTCGCTGGCCACCGCCGACGTCCCCGGCCGCGGCCAGGTCGCCGAGCTGCTCATGCAGGCCGTGCTGCAAGGCGTCGGACCAGGCCGGTTTCGTGCACCTCACCGGCAAGGTGCACGCCAAGCAACCTGGGCATGCGCGCGCTGTACCGGAAGTTCGGGTTCGAGGCGACCCACATCACGATGGAAGGCGCCAGCGCTCCTGCGCACCGGTCCCGGCCGGGGAGCCCGGCATGACGGCGAGCCGGTACGCTGGTCACGGTCGCGCGTGGTCTGGGACATCGACAACACCCTGCTGACCGGGATCTACCTGGAGTCGGGCGATCGAGCCGCCCGGGCCGACCCGGTGCTGACCGCGGTGCTGGCCGAGCTGGGGGAGCGGGGCATCCTGCACGCGCTCGCGAGCAGAACCCGCCCGAGGCCGCCGCGCACACGGCGCGCGTCACCGGCTGGCGGTTCGCCGCGGCCGAGTGCGGCTGGGGCCGCAAGTCCGACGCGCTGGCCAGGATCGCAGCCACGCTGGGGATCGCGGTGGACGCGCTCGCCTTCGTGGACGACGACCCCCTACGAGCGGGCCGAGGTCGGTTGTCGCGCTGCCCGGGGTGCTGGTGCTCGTCGCCGGAGGAGGCCGCGGAGGCCGCCGGCTGGCCGGAGTTCAGCCCGCCGGTGATCACCGCGGAGGCGCGCCGCCGCGGCCGAGATGTACGCCGAGCGCCAGCAGCGCCAGGAACGGCCGGGCGGGCGTTCGGCGGGACCCGGGAGGAGTTCCTGGAATCGGTCGGCACGCGGGTGACCATCGCCGCCGCGACCGCCGCCGACGTGCCCCGCCTGGCACGAGCTCGCGGCCAGGACGCGGCAGTTCAATCTCGGCCGCCGGGCGGGCGCTGGCCACCGAGCGCCAGAGCGGGCCGCCGGGCGAGGCATGACCCAGGACTGGTTCCGTGGCCTGCTGGCCGGCCCGGGACTGCGACGTGGTCACGGTGCGGCTGCGGGATGCGTTCGGCGACGACGGCATGGTCGGCGGCTGCGTCATCACCAGGGATGCGGGGACCTGGACGGTGCCGCTGCTCATGATGTCGTGCCGGGCGATGGGCCGCGGCGTCATCGACGCCCTGCTGGCCTGGCTGACCCGGCAGGCGGCCCGGGCGGGCGCCCGCCGCCTGCGGATCCCGTGCGTGGCCGAACGGCCGCAACGTGCCGCTGCGGCTCGCGCTGGCCGCGGCTGAGCTTCCGGGTCCCTGGGCGCGGCCGCGCGGGCACGGCGGCAGGCAACCGGCGGGCCGGAGTGCGGCGGCTGGCAGCGGCCATGCCCGGCCCGTCCAGCGGTTTGGGTGACGTGCGCCGGCGCTGCCCAGCTGGGTGGAGGCGCCGGGCTGAAGCCACGGCGCGGGACTGCCCGGGCTCCGGCTCGGCACGTGGGCCAGTGCAGCGGCACGGGCCGGCGGTGGCACGGGCACGCCGGACGGCACGGGCCCGCCAGGCGGCGCCGACCTCGCGTCGATCACCGATGACCTGCGCGCGTTCCTGGCCTCGGCCACCGGGCGGGACGAGCTGCTGCACATCCGCCCGGCGCGGCGCTGTTCGGCGACGGCGGTGGGGCTCGACTCGCTGACCGGGACGCTGCTCGCTGCGTGAGATCCAGCGGCGGTTCGGTGTCGACGTGGCGGGCGAGGACCTGAACCTGGACTCGCTGGCCACCCTCGGCACGCTCGCCGCATTCGTCGCGCAGCGGACCAGGCCCAGAGGCAGCCTGGTGATCTCCCGTGCCGTCCGGAAGCACCGCGCGTACGGGAGCACCGTCCAGTCCGGAAGCCGGTCCGCACGGAAGCACCGTCGGCGGAGCCCGCCAGGACACCGTCTCCGGCACGTGAAGCACCGTGCCGTCCGGGGACCTGGTGGAAGCGTGTGGTGGTTCGATACGCGGGCCGGCTGACCGTCGAAGCCCGGCCGACACTCGCCGACCTGGACCCGCGGCGAGCGGGACCGGGCGGACGGTCGTTCCTGTTCCCCGGCCGACCGGCACCGGTACTAGGCGGCGCACCTGATGCCGCGGCGGGTGCTGGCCGGGTTACACCGGCACCGCGCCCGGCCGCGCCTGGCCGCGGCTGTGGCCGGCGAGCGATGCCCGCGCTGCGGGGCCGCGGGCAAACCCGTCCTGCTGCCGGCTGCCGGCGCGCGCGCACGGTCCCCTCGTTCTCGCTCACGCACTCCGGTGACATGGTGATCATCGCCGTCGCGGGCCGCCCAGGTGGGCGTCGACGTGGAAGCGGACGCGGCCGGCGTGCGTCTGCTCGCTGGCCCATGGCGCTGCATCCGGCCGACGCGGCCTGGGTGGCGGGCTGGGCGAGCCGGACCGGCACGAGGCGATCATCACCTGCTGGGTCCGGGCCGAGGCCGTGCTCAAATGCACCGGGCAGGGCATCGGGCACGGCCTCGGCGGCTTCCCGGTGAGGCCGGGCCGGGCCGCGTGCACACCGAGGTGAACGGCTGCACGGTGCGCCAGCTGCCGGCAGCCCGCCCGGTCTACCGGCGGGCCGCGAGTCACGCCGGCTGGTCGGGCCTACCAGCGTACCAGCTCGTCAGCCTGCGGACCTCCGGCCGCCATCAAGCCGGTGAGCGCGCCGGAATCTCAGCGGGGGGACGGCGGGCGCGGAGGTGTGGACGTGACGGCGGTGTTCGCGATCGATGCGTGCCGGACCCCGGTCGGGAAGATCAAGGGCTCGCTGGCCGCGGTCCGCCCCGACCACCTGACGGCGGACGTGATCGCGCGCGCTGCTGTCACGCAACCCTGGCTGGACGCGGCCAGGATCGACGACGTCTACTGGGGCGCCGCGAACCAGGCGGGCGAGGACAACCGGAACGTGGCCCGGATGGGGGTCCTGCTGGCAGGCCTGCCGGTGGAGGTGCCCGGCGCGACCGTCAACCGGCTGTGCGGGTCCGGGCCTGGAGGCGATCGCCAGCGCCGCTCGGGCGATCGCGGCCGGTGAGGCCGACATCTGCCTGGCGGGCGGGGTGGAGTCGATGACCCGCGCCCCGTTCTGTGCTGCCCCGCGCGGCCGAGCCGTTCCCCCGCGAGGCCGGGGTGGCCCGACACCCGGCTGGGCTGGCGGCTGGTGAGCCCCGGATGCAGGAGATGTACCCGCCGGTCAGCCTGGGAGACGGCGGAGAACGTGGCCGAGCGCTACCGGGTGAGCCGGGAGCGCCAGGACGAGTTCGCCCTCCGCAGCCACCGGCGCGCGGCGCGCGCCCAGGAGGATGGCCGCTTCGGCGGCGAGATCGTCCCGGTCAGCACCGGGGCGGGCGAGCTGACGGCGCGACGAGGGCGTCAGGCCCGGCCTGACCATGGACGAGCTGGCCGCGAAGCGGCCCCGCGTTCCGCGCCGGCGGCACGGTCACCGGCGGCAACTCCTCGCCGCTCAACGACGGGGCGGCGTGCCTGCTGCTGGCCTCGGAGCGGGCGCTCACCGGCGCCGCCGGGGCCGACGCCGATGGCCCGCTATGTGGGCACCGCCGCGGCGGGCGTGCACCCCGACTACATGGGGATCGGGCCGGTCCCGGCGATGGGCAAGGTGCTCGGCCGGGCGGGCTGGCCGGTGGAAGCGGCTCGACCTGATCGAGGTCAACGAGGCGTTCGCGGCGCAGGCGGTGGCGGTGGCCGACGAGCTGCAAGCTCGACCCCGACCGCGTGAACGTCAACGGCGGGGCCATCGCGATCGGCCACCCGCTCGGCTGCTCGGGCGCGCGGATCACCACCACCCTGCTGCACGAGCTCAGCCGCCGGGCAGCGCCGGGCGGCGGCCACCATGTGCATCGGCGTCGAGCAGGGCATCGCTCACCTTGTGGGAGTCCGCCTGACGCGGCCGCCATCGGCCGACCGGCCGGGCCAGCTTGGCACGATGCGTGGCTCTGAGACGCTGAACGCGACCGCGCCCTCGGCGTCGACCTCGGCGTCGAGCGACTTGTCGGCCAGCACCTCGGCGGCGTCGTCCGGCCAGGAACACCCGTGCGCCGTTGGCCTCGATCACCTGGTCGCCGTCGGCTCGCAGCGTCTCCGCCAGCGCCAGCTGGAAGGGCGGGACGCCCTCGCCCTGGCCCATGATGCGCAGCCCGGCGTCGGGCGGGCTGCTCGGGCTGTGAGATCAGGGCCCGGATGGCCGTGACGGCGCTGTCGGTGAGCGTGAGCATGATCTTGCTCCTCTCCCGTTGGTTGGCGTGTTGATCAGAAGTTGTGCCCGCTACCCCGCTAAGCGCGAGGGTGAAACGGGTACAACGTGTTCCTGGGGGCTCATGCGGGGCACCGGGCGTGAGCGGGCCGGGCTGGTGGCAGCGCCAGGCGATGGGAGCTCAGCCACGGCGATCGTGACCGAGCTTGAGCTGCCCGAGTTCGACTGCGCTGGCTGACGGCCTCACCGGTGAGCCGCCGGGCACCAGCACGCTCGCACGCGGTGCGCAGCCAGGGTTCTCGGCTCGCCATCATCGCCAAGCCGTACCCCCGCTCGTGCCATGGACCGGGAGGCCGGCGCACGAGAGTGCGGCCCTGCGCCCGACGGGGACCGCACGCGTGTCCCGGGGCGGGAATAACAGCCTGTTCGGCGTCAGCGGCGGAGCGGCCGCGCGAGCAGAGCGGCGCCGACATCGGTCGACGCCACCGGCGATCGCCTGCCGGCGGGGTACGCGCCCTGGTCGGGCCGCCTTCCAGCCCGCGGGCCTGCGGACGCGTAGCGCCCGGGCGATGCGTGGCGACCGTGCAGCGGCCGTGGGCGGGCGTCAGGCCAACCACCGCGTGCGGGGTTCGTCGCTGGCCATGGCTCAAGCCGTACCCCTCGCTGGCCATCACGGCGGTGCTCGGCGTCACCCGGGAGGAGCACAGCGCCCCGGCTGCACATGCGGTCGCACTGGGTACCGAGCGCCGTTCGACCAGTGGGCGCTGCCCGTCGGCCTGAGGCCGCGCGCCGACTGCGGATAAACGATCCGTAAATCATCCAGATTCGCCGGTGAATAATCAGATGAATATCTTGCGCCGTTTCCGGACGGCTGGGCAGCGCGTCCCGGGCCGGGCGGGGCGGGCACCGCCTGCGGCCCGGTAAGGGTCGGCACCGACCGCGACAGCGAGGGGCGCATGAGGTGACGCGAGCCGACAGCGAGCCGGAGGCCAGCGCCGCCGCGCACGCTGACCAGCAGGGACGCATCCTCACCGTGCCGAACGCGATCAGCGTGGCGCGGCTGGCTACAGCTGTCCCGGTCTTCCTCTGGCTGGTGCTCGGCCCGCAGGCGGATGGCTGGGCGGTCGCCCTGCTCATCGCGGCCGGGCTGTCCGACTGGCTGGACGGCGTGATCGCCCGCGCCTGGAACCAGCAGAGTACGGCTGGGGCAGGTGCTCGACCCGGACGGCCGACCGGCTCTACATCGCCGCCACGCTGATCGGGCTGGCCATCCGCGCCATCATCCCCTGGTGGCTGGTGGCCCTGCTGGTGGCCAGGGAACTCGTGCTCGGGGTGGCGCTGCTGGTGCTGCTGCCAAGCACGGGTACGGCCCGCTGCAGGTCAGCCTGGTGGGCAAGACGCGCCACCCTGTGCCTGCTGTACGCGTTCCCGCTGCTGTTCCTCGGCGCACACGGCGGAACGGCGGCGCTGGTGGCGCGGGTCGTCCGGTTGGGCCTTCGCGATCTGGGGAACTGCCCTGTACTGGTGGGCCGCCGTGCTGTACCTGGAGCAGGCCCGCCGCCTGGCGGGGCGGCCCGGACCGCCGGGGCCGTGACGGGGCGCCGGGCGCCGGGACGCGGCCGTGACGGGGCCGCGGGCACGCTGGCCATGACCCGTGCCCGGCGGCGGTGAAATGATGGGAGATATGCCGGATTAGCGGGAGGGAGACGGGTCGCAAGTGAAGGCAGTGGTGATGGCGGGCGGGGAGGGCACCCGGCTGCGCCCGATGACCGCCAACCAGCCCAAGCCGCTGCTGCCGGTGGTGAACAAGCCGATCATGGAGCACGTGCTGCTGCTGCTCAAGCGGCACGGGTTCACCGAGACCGTGGTGACGGTCCAGTTCCTGGCCTCGCTGGTGCGCAACTACTTCGGCGACGGCGAGGACGTCGGCATGAGCCTGCAGTACGCCACCGAGGAGATGCCGCTGGGCACGGCGGGCAGCGTGAAGAACGCCGAGGACGAGCTGCGGGCCGGCCCGTTCCTGGTCGATCTCGGGCGACGCCCTCACCGACATCGACCTGTCCGCCCTGGTCCGCTACCACAAGGAGAACGGCGCCCTGGTCACCGTCGCGCTCACCCGGGTGCCGAACCCGCTCGAGTTCGGGATCATCATCGTGGACGAGGACGGGCGCATCCAGCGGTTCCTGGAGAAGCCCACCTGGGGGCAGGTCTTCTCCGACACCGTGAACACCGGCATCTACGTGATGGAGCCCGAGGTGCTGGCCGAGGTGCCAGCCGGCAGGTTTCGGTCGACTGGTCAGGCGGACGTGTTCCCGCAGCTGCTGAAGGCGGGCGCGCCGCTGTACGGCTGGATCGCCGACGGGTACTGGGAGGACGTCGGGAGCCACGAGAGCTACCTCAAGGCCCAGGCCGACGTGCTGTCCGGCCGGGTCGAGGCCGAGATCGACGGGTTCGAGGTGTCGCCCGGGGTGTGGATCCGCGAGGGGGCCGAGGTCGACCCGGAGGCGCTGCTGTCCGGGCCGCTGTGCATCGGCGACTACGCCAAGATCGAGGCCGGGGCGCAGCTGCGCGAGTTCACCGTGGTCGGCAGCAACGTGGTGGTGAAGGAGGGGGCCTTCCTGCACCGGGCCGTGGTGCACAACAACGTCTACGTCGGCCAGGGGACGACCCTGCGGGGCTGTGTCATCGGCAAGAACACCGACGTGATGGGCGCGGCCCGGATCGAGGAGGGCGCGGTCGTCGGGGACGAGTGCGTGATCGAGCCGGAGGCGTACGTCTCGGCCGGGGTGAAGGTCTACCCGTTCAAGACCATCGAGGCGGGCGCGGTGGTGAACACCAGCGTCATCTGGGAGTCACGCGGGCAGCGCACCCTGTTCGGCCCGCGCGGGGTCTCCGGCCTGATCAACGTGGAGATCACCCCGGAGCTCTGCGTCCGGCTGGCCAGCGCGTACGCGACCACGCTGAAGAAGGGCGCGGTGGTCACCACCTCGCGCGACGTGTCACGGGCGGCCCGCGCGTTCAAGCGCGCGGTCCAGGGCGCGCTCAACGCCAGCGCGATCGACGTGGTGGACCTGGAGGCGCAGCCGCTGCCGGTGGCGAGGTTCCGGACCGCCCGCAGCGAGTGCAGCGGCGGCATCGCGCTGCGCACCACCCCCGGCAACCCGCAGTCGATCGACATCATCTTCCTCGACGAGCGCGGCGCCGAGCTGTCCCAGGCGGCGGCCCGCAAGCTGGAGCGGGTGTTCTCCCGGCAGGAGTACCGGCGCGCCTTTCCCGGCGAGATCGCCGAGCTCGAGCTACCCGCCGCGGGTGGTGGAGTCCTACGCGGCCGAGCTGCTGCGCAGAGCGTCGACATGACCGGCGTCCGGGAGGCGGCGCTCAAGGTGGTGGTCGACTGCGCAGGCGGCACCGCGTCGCTGGTGCTGCCGGAGCTGCTGGGGCGGATCGGGCGTCGAGGCGCTCACCGTCAACAACCGCCTCGACGAGGGATCGCCGACGCAGAGCCTGGCGCAGGTGCGGGTCGGCATGCAGCGCCTGTCCGAGCTCGTGGCCTCGTCCCGGGCCGACGTTCGGCGTCCGGTTCGACCAGGTCGGCGAGCGGATCCAGCTGGTGGACGACAAGGGGGCGATGGTCAGCGACGACCGGGCGCTGCTGGTGGTGCTCGACCTCATCGCGGCCGAACGGCGGTCGGGCCGGGTCGCCCTGCCGGTCACCACCACCCGCGTCGCCGAGCGGGTGTCCCGCTTCCACGGGGTGCAGGTGGTGTGGACCCCGACCTCGCTGCACGGCCTCACCGAGGCGACCGCGGCCGACGACGTGATCTTCGGGGCGGACGGCCGGGGCGGGTTCGTGGTGCCCGAGTTCAGCCGGACCCTGGACGGCATCGCGGCGTTCGCCCGGCTGCTCGGGCTGGTCGCGCGCACCAGGCTCACGCTCAGCCAGATCGATGCCCGGATCCCCAGGGCGCATCTGCTCAAGCGCTCGATGCCGACCCCGTGGGCGGCCAAAGGGCAGCGTCATGCGCACGGTGGTGGAGGCCGCGGGCGGCCGGGAGATCGACACCACCGACGGCGTGCGGGTGGTCGAGCCCGACGGCGGACTGGGTTCTCGTGCTGCCCGACCCGGCGGACGCGGTCACGCACCTGTGGGCGGAGGGCGCCGACGCCGACGCCGCCCAGGCGCTGCTCGACGAGTGGGCCGCGGTGGTGGAGCAGGCCGGAGTCTGAGCGCCGGGCCTGCCGAGTGAGCCGGCGCGGATAGCCTGCACGTGAGAGAATTCCAGTTCATCTGCTAGCAGCTGAGGATGCGCCGGAGGTTTGGCCTGATGTGGCGGAGGCGTCGCGACAATGCCCCCGCAGAGCTCACCGGGGAGCGCGTGACGCGCCGCCAGGCCTGACACGGCGCGCAGGCCTGGCCAGCCGCGGCTGGCGGAGGCTGCTGCGGTGGCGCGGCCGGCGGAATGCGTGGCGCATGGACCGGGCGCCCGCTTCGCAGGTAGCGTGGGCGAACGTACCAGAGCTGACGCCGAGAGCCGCGCAGCGCGCACGTGGTTCCCGGCCCGAGCCCATTGCCAGCGGACGAGAGGCTGGACCACGACATGCCGCGCGTCTACTGCGCCTCGCTGCGGGCAAGAGAACCCCGAAGGTGCCCGGTTCTGCTCCCACTGCGGGCTCGCGCTGGGGCGCGGCCGGAGGCGAGCGGCTGGGCGAGAGCACATCGACGATCTCGCTCGGCGGCCGGAACTGGCCGAGGCGGAGCCGGATGAGCCGCTCGCCGACTCCGGCGCTGGTCGAGGCGCTGCCCCTGGGGCAGCGCCCTGCTCGTGGTGAAGCGCGGCCCCAACGCGGGCAGCCGGTTCCTGCTCGACAGCGATCTCACCACGGTAGGCTTAGGCACCCGGAGAGCGACATCTTTCTCGACGACGTGACGGTGTCCCGCCGCCACGCGGAGTTCTACCGGCACCCGCGCGGCTTCACCGTGCGTGATGTGGGAGCCTGAACGGAACCTACGTGAACCGGGAGCGGATCGAGGAGGCCGATCTGAACGACGGTGACGAGGTCCAGGTGGGCAAGTTCCGGCTGATGTTCCTCGCCGGACGGCGGTCCCAGGCCGACCGCGGCGGAGGTGCGCAGGTAGGGGCATGAGTGCTGAGCCCGCCCGGGCGTACCTCGGGATCGGCGAGGTGCTGGCCCAGCTGCGCGCCGAGTTCCCTGATGTGAGCGTCTCGAAGATCCGTTTCCTGGAGAACGAAGGGCTCATCCAGCCTCGCCCGGTCGCCGTCCGGCTACCGGAAGTTCGCCCGGCCGACGTGGAGCGGCTGCGCTACATCCTCACCGCCCAGCGGGACCAGTACCTGCCGCTGCGGGTGATCAAGGACCAGCTCGACGCTGGCGGAGGAGGATCCCGCGCCAGCCGGGCGGTACCCGGTGCTCGCGACCGGCCGACGCTCGCCGGCCCCGCCGCCCGCTGACCCGGCGGGAGCTGCTGGAGGCGACCGGCCTGGACGAGGCGCGGCTGGCCGAGCTGGAGGACTTCGGCCTGGTGCGGCGCAGCGGCGGTCACGGTACGGCCCGGATGCGCTGGCGGCCGCCCGCGCCATCGTGGCGCTCGGCCGTTACGGCGTCCAGGCCCGGCACCTGCGGGTGCTGCGCGCATCGGCGGAACGGGAGACCGCGCTGATCGAGCAGGTGGTCGCCCCGATACTGCGCCAGCGCAGCCCAGGGGCCAGGGACGCGGTCGGCCAGACCGCGCGGGAGATCGCCGCCATCACCCTGCAGCTGCACGCCGCGCTGATCGAGGCGGCGCTGGCCGACGCCGGTTTCGGCGAGCCGCGCGCCCGGGCCTAGCCGGATGGCTGAGCGCAGGGCGCGGGCGTCGCCGCTCCCGCGCGGGTGTACTTTGACAGGAGAATGCCTTCAATAAGCTTCAGGACGCTGGCAGCGTCCGGCGCAGGTGAGGACGGAGCCGCTGTGAGGAAGATGGAGGTCGTCGGCGTCCGGGTGGAGATGCCCACGAACCAGCCCATCGTCCTGCTCAAGGAGGTGCAGGGGGAGAGGTACCTGCCGATCTGGATCGGCCCGGTGGAGGCCACCGCGATCGCGTTCGCGCAGCAGGGGCATGGTGCCGAGCCCGGCCGCTGACCCACGACCTGTTCCGCGACGTGCTCGAGGCGCTCGGGGTGCAGCTGAACACGGTCAACATCACCGCGCTCCGGGACGGCATCTTCTTCGCCGACCTCATCTTCTCCAACGGGAAGGAAGTGAGCGCCCGGCCGTCGGACTCGATCGCGCTCGCGCTCCGGACCGGTGCGTCGATCTTCGCCAGTGAGGAGATCCTGGATGAGGCCGGGGTGGCGATCCCGGACGAGCAGGAAGACGAGGTCGAGAAGTTCCGCGAGTTCCTGGACACCATCAGCCCGGAGGACTTCGGGCGGGCCACGTGACGCGGAGGCTGCCTGAGCCGGAGCGACGCGCGCGCGGGAGATCGTTGACCCGCCGGTCGGGTCGGCCTAGCGTGCGAAACGAGTAGCCAGGATAGCCAGCTCCCGGGGCGGAGGCGGGTGTGGCGGTAACCAGCAAAGACGGCGGCCAGTCGCGCGAGCGCGTGGCGCGGCGATCGAGCGCGCTGAGCGAGCAGGGCCTGCTGTTCGGGGACGACCTCACCGCCCACCCCGAGAACGTCGGCTACCGCGGGCCGACCGCCTGCTGCCGCCGCCGGGATCACCTACCGCCAGCTTGACTACTGGGCGCGGACCGCGCTGGTGGAGCCCAGCGTCCGCGCCGCGCACGGGTCAGGCTCACAGCGGCTCTACAGCTTCCGCGACATCCTCGTGCTCAAGGTCGTCAAGCGCCTGCTCGACACCGGCATCTCGCTGCAGCAGATCCGCGCCGCCGTCGACCATCTGCGTGACCGCGGCACCAGCGACCTGGCCCGGCTCACCCTCATGAGCGACGGGTCAGCGTCTACGAGTGCACCTCCGCCGACGAGGTGGTGGACCTGCCTGGCATGGCGGGCAGGGGGTGTTCGGGATCGCGCTCGGCCGGATCTGGCAGGAGGTCGACGGGACGCTGGCCGAGCCCCGGCGGGCAGAGCGTGAGCTGCCCGAGGGCAGCAGGCCGGCGCCGACGGCGCCAGCAGCCACGACAGCTGGCCTGGCGCGCCGGCGCCAGGCGGACCGGCTGACCGCCGCCCGTTCACTGATCGCCTGTCCGGTAGGGTTCGCCGCGTGGTCCGCGGCTATCAGCGCGCGGGACGTCCAGAAGTCTATGGGGACCTGCGCGCGGTAGACGGGTGACGTTCGAGGTCGGCCACGGCGAGTTCTTCGGCATCCTCGGCCCGAACGGCGCGGGCAAGACCACCACCCTGGAGATCATCGAAGGGCCTGCGCGAGCCGGACGGCGGCGAGGTGACGCGTTCTCGGCTGAGTCGCCGTGGCCGCGCGAACCCGGCGCTGCTGCCCCGCATCGGCGTGCAGCTGCAGGCGTCGTCGTTCTTCGAGCGGCTCACCGCGCGCGAGCAGCTGCGCACGTTCGCCGACTCGCTACGGCGTCCCGGCGCCAGGCGCGCTGACGAGATGCTCGAGGTGGTCGGCCTGACCGAGCAAGGCCGACGACCCGCACCGAGAAGCTCTCCGGCGGCCAGGCGCAGCGGCTGTCGATCGCGTGCGCGCTGGTGCACGGCCCCGACCTGCGTGTTCCTCGACGAGCCGACGTCGGGGCGCTGGACCCGCAGGCCCGCCGCAACCTGTGGGACCTGCTGCGCGGCCATCAGCGAGCGGAGGGCCGCACGGTGGTGCTCACCACGCACCACATGGACGAGGCGGAGACGCTCTGCCACCGGGTAGCGATCATGGACCACGGCAAGATCCTGCAGATCGGCGCGCCTGCCGCGCTGGTCCGCGGCCTGGCGCATCCGGTCCGGATCAGCGTCGAGTCGGGCGCGCTCGGGCAGGACGAGGCGCGGGACCATCGCCGACGGCGCCACGATGACCGACGACGGGGTGTCGCTCACCATCACCACCACCGAGCCGGCCCCGATCCTGGCCCGGCTCGCCGACCGCGACGCGCTGCGCCGGGCTGCAGGTGACGGAGCGCCTCGCTGGAGGACGTCTTCCTCCAGCTCGACCGGGCGGGAGTACCGGGCATGACGGCGGACGGGCGCCCAGGCCGCCGGCCCGCGGGGCGAACTGGCAGGGGTTCCGGAGCCTGTCCCGGGCCATGTTCCGCGGCTTCGTCCGGGACCGGGCGGCCCTGTTCTTCACGATCCTGTTCCCGGTCTTGTTCCTGGTGCTGTTCGGCTCGATCTACAAGAGCAGCAGCACGCCGAAGGTCAACGTCGTCGAGATCGGCCGGGTGAGCGTGCTCGACCAGGCGCGGGCGGCCAGCCACGGCCAGCTGAACCAGGTGCTCGACGGTCACCCGACGGACCACGCCCGGGCCACGCGCTGAACGACGTACGGCAGGGCAACGTCGACGCAGCCGTGCAGCAGCAGGGCGGCTCATGCTCATCGTCCACTACTCGGTCGCCAACCCGACCGTCGGCCGGGGTGGTCAACAGCGTGTTCTCCGGCATCGTGCAGGCAGGCGAACCAGGCGGCATCCGCCACGGCCGCCGGCTCTATCAGCTGACCACCCAGCAGGTGGAGGACAAGTCGCTCAAGCCGATCCAGTACCTGACGCCCGGGCCTGCTCGGCTGGGCGATCGCCTCCGGCGCCGCGTTCGGCGCGCAGCGCATCACCCTGGTCGGATGGCGGAAGAACAAGCTGCTGCGCAGGCTCCGGCTCGCCCCGGTCGGCACGACGTCGATCGTCACCGCCCGGATCGCGAGTCAGCGTCGCGGTCGCGCGTCGTCGAGACGCGCTATCGTGTTCATCGCCATGCACGCTCCGTCTTCGGGCTGCAAGCTCACCGCCTACTGGTGGATGGCGATTCCCGTCGCTCATCTGCGGCACGCTCGCCGTTCCTGTCGATCGGGCTGCTGGTCGGGCGCGCTCGCCAAGTCCCAGGAGGCGGCGACCGCGATGGTGAACCTGATCGTCCTGCCGATGGCGTTCCTGGGCGGGGCGTTCATCCCGCTCGCCTTCGCGCCGCAATGGATCAGTGAACGTCTCCTACGTCGATGCCGCTGCGCTACCTGGTGATCGGCATGCAGAACGTCATGGCCCGGGGTGACGGCGCCAGCCTCCGCGCTGCTCTACCATGGGCATCTGCTTGCTGGCGTTCGCCGCCGTGCTCACGCTGATCGCGGTGCGGGTGTTCCGGTGGGACGAGATATGAACCCTGTCCCTCCGGCAAGCTCGGGGCCGCCGACGACACCGTCCGGGAGAGATCCCGCGCCGCCAGCGCGGGGCGCCGAAGGGGCAACCTCCCCGGAACCTCTCAGGCACCAGGGACCGGACGGGACAGGCGTCTCTGGAGTCGTGCTGCCCGGCAGCGGGGGCGATGACAGAGGGGAGGACCCCGAGCCGGGTGCCCGGCACCCGGTGGCTCCCCTCTGAGGCTCCATGGACTTCGCGTCACGCCACATCGGGCCGTCCCCGGCCGAGCAGGAGCAGATGCTCGCGGCCGTCGGCTACTCCTCGCTGGACGAGCTGACCGCGGCCGCGCTGCCGCCGCGCTGGCTCGCACCGGCGCGCCCTGGACCTGCCTGGCCCGCCCGGCGCTGTCGGAGGCCGGGCGCGCTGGCCGAGCTGCGCCTACTGGCGGGCCGGAACACGGTCCTCACGTCCATGATCGGGCTCGGCTACTACCCGACCATCACCCCGGCCGGTGATCCGCCGCAACGTGCTGGAGAACCCCGGCCTGGTACACGGCCTACACGCCCTACCAGCCGGAGATCTCGCAGGGGCGGCTGGAGGCCCTGCTGAACTTCCAGACGATGGTCGCCGACCTGACCGGGCTGCCGGTGGCGGGCGCGTCCGCTGCTGGACGAGGCGACCGCCGCCGCCGAGGCGATGACGCCTGGCGCGGCGGGCCGTACCAGGGCAGCGTCTCTCCGTGGCCGACGCCGACTGCCTGCCGCAGACGCTCGCGGTGCTGGCGCACCCGCGCCGAGCCGCTGGGCATCGACCTGGTCGTCGCGCCCTGACCTCGGACGCGGTGGCGCCCAGCCGGACGGGGAGCTGTTCGGCGTCCTGCTGGCCTACCCCGGCGCGCCAGCGGCGAGATCGCGCGACCCGCGGCCGGTCATCGCGCGCCGCCAGCGCGCCGGGCGCGACTGGCCGCGGTCGCCGCCGACCTGCTCGCGCTGACCCTGCTCACGCCGCCGGGCGAGCTGGGCGCCGACGATCGTCGGTCGGCACCACCCAGCGGTTCGGCGTGCCGATGGGCTTCGGCGGGCCGCACGCCGCCTACATCGCGGTCCGCGACGGCCTGCGAGCAGGCAGCTGCCGGGCGCGCTGGTGGGCGTGTCGGTGGACGCCGACGGCCACCCGGCCTACCGGCTCGCGCTGCAGACCCGGGAGCAGCACATCCGCCGCGAGAAGGCGACCAGCAACATCTGCACCGCACAGGTGCTGCTCGCCGTCATCGCCGGCGATGTACGCCGTCTACCACGGCCCGCGACGGGCTGGCGCGCGATCGCCCGCACGGGTGCACGGCAAGGCCGCGGCGCTGGCGGCGGCGCTGCGGGCACGCGGGCGCCGGCGTCGAGTCTCGCCGCCTTCTTCGACACCGTCACCGTCGCGCGGTCTGCCGGGCGGCGCGGCGCGGCCGTCGGACCGGGCGCGCCGAGGCCGGTGCAACGTCTGCGCTGGTGGACGCCGACACGGTCGGCGATCGCCTGCGACGAGACGACCACCGACGGCCACGCGCGGCGAGGTCGCTGCACGCGCCTATCGGCGCGTCCGGCCGGCGAGGCGAGCCCGGCCGAGGCGCGGGCGTCCCGGCGGCCTCGCGCCGCACCGCCCTACCTCACCCACCCGGTGTTCCAGCGCGCACCGCAGCGAGACCGCGATGCTGCGCTACCTGCGCCGGCTCGCCGACTGCGACATACGCGCTCGACCGGTCGATGATCCCGCTCGGCTCGTGCACGATGAAGCTCAACGCGGCCGCCGGAGATGGAGCCGGTCACGCTGGCCCGGCGTTCGCCGACCATGCACCCGTTCGCGCCGGCCGACGCAGGCCGCCGGGCTACGCCGAGCTGATCGGCGACCTGGAGGCGCTGGCTGGCCGAGATCACCGGCTACGACGCGGTGTCGCGTGCAGCCGAACGCCGGGTCGCAGGGCGAGCTGGCCGGGCCTGCTGGCGATCCGCGCCTACCACCGCGCCCGCGGCGACGCCGGACCGCGACGTGTGCCTGATCCCGTCGAGTCGGCGCACGGCACCAACGCGCGCCAGCGCGGTGCATGGCCGGGCATGCGGGTGGTGCGTGGTCAAGTGCGGCGACGACGGCGCCGTCGACCTCGGCGACCTGCGCGCCAAGCTGGCCGAGCACGCCGGCGCGGCTGGCCGCGATCATGGTGACCTACCCGTCCGACCCACGGCGTGTTCGAGGCAGACCATCGACCGACGTCTGCGAGCTCGTGCACGACGCGCGGCGGGCAGGTGTACGTGGACGGCGCCAACCTCAACGCGCTGGTCGGGCTCGCCCGGCCGGGCGAGTTCGGCGCCGACGTCTCGCCACCTCAACCTGCACAAGACGTTCTGCATCCCGCACGGCGGCGGCGGGCCGGGCGTCGGCCCGGTCGCGGTGCGCGGCGCACCTGGCGCCGTACCTGCCCGGCCACCCGCTGCACCCGAGCCGGGCGCGGCGACCGGCATCGGCCCGGTCGCGGCGGCGCCGTACGGGTCGGCGGGCATCCTGCCGATCTCCTGGGCCTACATCGCGATGATGGGCGCCGGACGGGCTGCGCCGGGCGACCGCAGGTGGCGATCCTCGCCGCCAACTACGTCGCGGCACGGCTGCGCGAGCACTACCCGGTGCTCTACACGCGGCCAGGGCGGGCTGGTCGCCCACGAGTGCATCCTCGACCTGCGGCCGATCACCAAGGCGACCGGCGTCACCGTGGACGACGTCGGCCAAGCGGCTGATCGACTACGGCTTCCACGCGCCGACGATGTCGTTCCCGGTGGCCGGCACGCTGATGGTCGAGCCGACCGAGAGTCGAGGACCTGGCCGAGCTGGACCGGTTCTGCGACGGCGATGATCGCGATCCGGCAGGAGATCGACGCGGGTCGCGAGCGGCGAGTGGCCGACTCGCAGGACAACCCGCTCGCGCAACGCCCCGCACACGGCGTCTCATGCTGCTCGTTTGCACGACTGGAAGCATCCCCGCGATCGAGGCGGCGCTGTCCTGGTGCCGGTGGACCGGCGGCGCACATTGGCGCCGGTGCGGCCGGATCGACCAGGCCGTACGGCGACCGGCACCTGGTCTGCGCCTGCCCGTCGCCGGAAGCGTTCGCGGACTGACGCCCGGCCAGCGCCGAAACTGTCGGTGCCGCACGGGCATGGCGTGACAGCCATGACGGGATACAGGCGGAAGATCACGGCCGTCGTCTTCGATCTCCGGCGGGGCTGCCTCGACTGGGACCCGCGCCACCTGTGCTTTAAGCAGCTGTTCGCCAGCCCGGCCGAGATGGAAGACTTCCTTCGCCCGCTGATCTTGGCACCGCCGACTGGCATCACGCGCACGACCTGGGAGAGACATCACGCAGTCATGCCGCCGCCTCGCCCGGCTGCATCCCCGCTACCGGGACATGATCATGGCGTGGACGGAGCGCGGCGAGAGATGATCGCCTACCAGATCGACGAGACGGTCGGCGTGCTCGCCGAGCTGAAGGCGGAGGCGTGCGGTGCCTGGCCCTCAGCAACATGGAGCCGCATGACCTTCGCCACCCGGCGGGCCCGGTTCACGTTCATGAGCTGGCTCGACGGCCATGTCATCTCGGGGATCGAGGGCGTGGCCAGGCCGGACCGGCGGATCTCCAGATCCTGCTGCGCCGGTACGGCTGGACCCGGCCGCGACGGTGTTCACCGACGACGCGCCGTTGGCAACGTCGCGGCCGCCCGCGGCCTGAGCCTGCACGCCCTGCATTACACCTTCGCTGGCGCGCTCAGGAAGCCAGCTGCGCTCGCTCGGCCTCACCGCCCTGACCCGCCTAGCAATACGTAACTGAACGAAGCAAATAC
>ERZ1370068.8870-contig-7690_pt1 | contig 70464 bp, 125 predicted proteins | sample MGYA00561227_ERZ1370068 | MGnify/ENA primary metagenome ERZ1370068 (study PRJEB38410, sample SAMEA6850437) | metagenome | study: Metagenomic assessment of the ecological functions of the soil: analysis of the soil microbiota associated with the...
ATTGTACCTTTCCGGTTACGTATTTTGCCTTTGCGGCTGCAGGACAAGACCGACTCGTGAGTCGAAGTCTCGTATTACACACCCTCGAGCCGCAGCGCCGTCCGGCCAGCGCCGTCCATGTACGCTGGTCGCCTCGACATCAGCGGCGCATGTACGGCGCAGAGCCTGAGGCGCCGATCCGCCATCCAGTCGCGCGATCCCAGGCCGGCGCCGCCGTCGTCGTGTCATGCCGGCGACCATCTCCCACCCAGCGAGGCAAAGAAGGCGTGCCCGTACAGGTAGCTCGCAGATCCGCGCCTGCGCGTCCGCCGTGCTCGTTGCTGGCCTCCGTGCGCAGCCAGACTCGCGTCGAAAGTCACCGCCGAACCAGCCCTCAGGTCCCGGGCTTTGAACGCGTCACCGCATCGTCCGCGTCCCCGCTGCCACTCGAAGCCGATCGGCGAGGACGCGCCAGCGCGGGCCGGCCGCCATGTGCGCCTCCGCGGTCATCCCGCGCCAAGATCGGGAAACGGCGGCGCGATCGGCATCGCTCGGTCGCGGAATCACTGGCAACGCCGCGACTGCGGCGTGGATGCGTCCTGCGGATCTGCAGGCTCCTGCCGACTTCGGCGCGCGATGCTGGCGCTGTAGAGCCGCCGACGGCGCGGCGACGGCGGCCGAGCCCGACCAACGACAGCAACCGCAGCGGGGTTCCTCCACCTCCACCACGCGCCTCTGCGCGGTTCATGCCCGCTGCGACGCGATGGAGGTGGCGGTGATAGGCCCCGCGCCCGAGCGCGATCACGCCGTGATGCGGTAGACTGCGACGGGTGCCGGGCGGCATGCTCCACGGTGTGCTTGCGGGGCGCATGAAGCGGCCATCGGCTTCGCTGAGGATCGCTCCACATCCGGTGCGGGGTGAATCCCGGGTGGGTCATCATCGTGTCGTTGACGAGCACGATGCGTAGCCTCTCGCCGTAGCGGAACCAGGCGACTCAGCGTCCGCAAAGCGCACGCGCCGTCGAACGATCAGACGAACGGCGCTCCATGTGTCCCGTCAGGTGCAACTCGATCTCGCGATCCAGGGCTCGCGATGCATGTCAGGTCTTCGAAGGCGCTTCGGCAGCTCCAGTAGCGGGCACCCGGTGGCCCGCGGTCCATGCGGCGCGATGCTCGCGGAGCTGCGGCTCGCGAGGCCGATGCCGGGGTCGTCGAGACGAGGCCGCGACGCTCATCGCCTGCATGTCGACGCCGGGGTTGCCGGTCTCGGTCGCCGGGGTGGGTGACGGTCGCGTCCGACGCGCCTGCGTGCCACTATGCGCATCCGTTGTTTCCGTTGTCACATGACGCGGTCACGGCGTGCCCATCGTGCGCGGCATGTCCCATGTCGGCCATGGTCGGGATCGAGCGCCAGTGAGTGCGAGGCACCGGTGCTTCGAGCCCGGCGCGCACCATAAGCGTCCCGCGCGCATATCCGCTGCGATCCATCGCCTGCGCGAAGATCGTGTACGCGTCGCTCGCCCGAGGGCTCGACGATTACGTCGAAGGTCTCGGCGGGCGCGATGCGCAACTCGTCCACCGTCACCGGGTGCACGGGCTGTCCGTCGGCCGCCACCACCGTCATCGCGCAGCCCCGGGATGCGCACGTCAAAGTAACATCATCGCTGAGCCGTTGATGAATCGCAGCCGCACTCTCGCTCGCCGGGGGCAAAGGCCGGTCCGGTTGGCGGCGGGCGCCGCCCCATCAGGTAGGGTATAGGTCGCGGCGCCACGTCGGCGATATCGGTGGGACTCATCCGCATGCGCCCCATGCGCGCCGCTCGGCGTCGCGGCGAGACCGAGACTCGCGCATCGCGCAGGAGATCCACCGCCGAGCGCTGCCCGCGGTTGTAGTAGTCCGACTGCTTGCGCAACCGCGCAAACACCCACGCGGATCCTCGTCCGTCAGTCGGAGAGCAGCACGACATGAGTCGCGATCGGCGGCGATAGGGTCGGTGCCGCGCGGATCCACGATCAGCGCGCCGTAGAGTCCCGCCTGCTCCTGGAAGCATCGAGTGGCTGTGATACCAGTAGGTGCCGCTCTGCACGCACCGTGAAGCGGTACTGCCAGGATCTGCGTGCCGGTATCCCCGTGAAAGCTCAGCCAGGCACGCCGTCCATGTTCGCGGGCAGCAGGATGCCGTGCCAATGGATCGAGCTGTCCTCGGCCAGCGTGTTGTGCACGCGGAGGGTCACGGTCGCCGTCGCGCCAGCCGGCACGCGGGCGCGGCGATCCGTTGATCGTGATCGCGTTCCGCGCGCGCGCCGGTGTAGTTGACCGGCGTCTGCCGATCGTCAGGTCGAACTCGAGCGTGCCGCGGTGGACGACGGGCTGTCCCAGGCCCCGAGGCGACCACGAGGGCCGCGGCCAGCCACCGGGGCGGACGACCGGCCGCCGGCCGCGAGCCCGGTTACGAAATCGCGACGTGAGCAGCCGCTGGTCGAGCCCCAGCGGAACGCGGCCTCGATGTCCTGCTTCGAGTAGACCTTGAAGGCAATCAACGTCTCCGAGCTCTTGATGCCGGGGAGCTTGCGCATCTTTTCGCTGATCACCCGGGCGAGGTCATCATTTTCGCGCACCGCACAAGCGCGACCAGGTCGTACTGCCCGGCGACGGAGAACACCTCGCTCACGCCCTCGAGCTCGGCGAGTGTACGCTGCGAGTTCCGGAACCTGGTCGGTCTCCGACCGGATCAGCGCGACTGCGGTAACCATGCAAGCGCTCCGCTGGCGCGTTCGAGCGCTCGGAGCGTAGCACGCTGTCCGCCGCCACGTTCGTACGCGGGCCGAGTCCGGGCTCACTCCGCGTCGGGCTGCAGCTCCGGCCGCACGGCCGCGAGGCGCCGGCAGCGACTCGAGACGCCGACGTGACCGCAGCCAGCCGTGGCCATGGCGCCAGATCGAGCGCGAACCGGCGCGCGTTGTAGACCTGGGGCACGAGGCATACGTCCGCCAGGGTTAACGGCTGTGCCGTGGCAGTGGCAGCCATCGCCCGAGTGACGGACGATCGAGGCTCGAGCCGCGGTGAAGCCTGGCCCCGATCAGTGCCGGATCCAGCGCGCGACGGCCTCCTCACGTCGGCTGACTCGACCCGGCGGCGCAGGTATCGCGTGACGCGCAGGTTGTTGAGCGGGTGAATGTCGCGGGCAATGGCGAGCGCCATGCGCGCACGAGTCGCGCGGCTCTGCGGATCGGCGGGCAGCAGCGGCGGGACGGACGCGCGCCTCGTCCAGGTACTCGATGTCGCGAGCGACTGGGCGAGCAAAACTCGCCGTCGCCGAGCGGGGACGAGACCCTGCGGGTTGCGCGCGAGATAGTCGGCTGCGAGATGCTCGCCCCGTCGCGTGTCAGGTGTTTCAGGATCGACTGCCAGTCGAGGCCGCTTTGTAGCTGAGCGCGATCCGCACCCGATATGCGGCGGAGACTGCGCCAGTAACCGTAGAGCTGCAGACTCACTCAGAACTGCTCCGCGGACAGGGCCATCACGGTCGCGCTGCCGGCGCGGACGGCTGCGCCGTGGGTGAGCGCGCGCGGCAGGATCTGCTCGGCGTAGAACCGCGCGAGCACCAACTGCACGCGGAAGAATCCGACGTCCGCGCCGTCAGCCGGCGCGGCGAGCACCGCGCAGCACCACGCCAGGTTGCCAGCCACCGAGCACGGTGCCCATCAGCATCAGGTAATGCATCGCGCGGCGGCCGCGGGAAGGTCCGGTCGCGCTTGACGCCGCTCAGCAGGTGAGTCGAGCACTGTACGATCTCGTCCAGCCCGCGCGACAGCGCCTGTCGCAGAGCGGCGAGCTGCATCGCCTGCATTCGCGAGCATCGGGTCGACGCTGCGCATCTCCGAGACCATCGCGCGACACGTCGCCCCGCCGTCGCTGCAGGAGCTTCCGTCCCACGAGGTCGATCGCCTGGATCCCGTTGGTGCCCTCGTAGATCGAGGCGATGCGCGTGTCGCGAGAACAGCTGCGCCACACCGGTTTCCTCGATGTAGCCCATGCCGCCATGCACCTGGATTCCGAGCGACGTGACCTCCTGCGCGATCTCCGTGCACCACGCCTTGGCAATCGGCGTGAGCAGATCGGCGCGCGCCTGCCAGCCTTCCACGGCGGTGGCGTCGGCGCCGTGCGCCGCGCGATCGAGGCAGGACGGCGGTGTAGTAACAGAGAGCGCGCGCAGCTTGCGTGAGCGAGCGCATCGTGGGCAGCATCCTGCACGTCGGGGTGACGGATGATCGGCACGCGCTCTTCATGTCCAGGAGCCGCACCCTGGACCCGCTCGCGCGCGTACGCCGCGGATTGCTGGCTAGGAGCGTTCCGCTACCCGACACCTGCAGTCCGACGCCCAGGCGCATGCTAATTCATCAATCGTGAACATGGCGGCGAGACCTTCGTTCTCGCTGGCCAATGAGGTAACCTCCGCACCGCCGTGACCGCCGAACGCAAGCACGCACGTCGGGCTGGCGTGGATCCCGAGCTTGTGCTCGACGGACACCGCGCGGACATCGTTGACTCTCCGGGCGAGCCATCCTTCGGAGCCTGTACTTCAGTGCAGCGACGAACAGAGAGAGCCGCGCGACCCCGCCGGCGCATCCGGCAGCGCGCGAGACGAGATGGGCGATGTTCTCCGTCATCGGGTGATCGCCCCAGGTGATGAAGATCTTGCGGCCCGTGAGCAGGTAGTGACCGCCGTCGGCACGCGCGCGTCGTGAGTGCCCCGAGCTCCGGAACCCGCCTGCGGCTCGCTGGAGCACATCGACGCCGTCCAGCGGCCCGCGATCATCGGTTCGAGATACGTACTGCGGAGCGCGTCCGACCCATGGCGCTCGACGGCCAGAATCCCGCCCTGGCTCAGCTCAGGGCAGAGCGCGAAGCCATGTTCGCGCCAGCGCCGCATTTCCTCTGCACGCAGCAGCCACTGTCTTGGGCAGACCCTGGCCTCCGAACTCCGGATTCCCGGCGATGGCCGTCCAGCCCGCGTCGCGAAACTTCGCGTATGCCCTCGCGAAGGCCTCGGGCACGACTACGGCGCCGTTTTCGACCGACTACGCCCTCGCGATCGCCCAGCGCGTTGATCGGCGCGAGCACCTCGCTTGCGAACTTCGCGGCTTCTTCGAGCACGGCGTCAATCAGGTCGGGGGTCGCCGCCTCGAACGCCGGCAGCGCGGTGACTTCACGCAGGTCGGCAAGATGCTCGAGCGTGAAGCGCATCTGCGCCAACGGCGCCTGGTAATCAGCCATCCAACGGACTCCTGCTGCCGCCCCGGCGCACACCGGCCTAACCCCGGCACCTCATATTACAATCACCGCCCGCTCAATCGAGGCAGGCAATGCGGGATGCGTCCGAAACGCGCAGCGCCGTCGGCTTCCGGCAGCCGCGGCGGCATGCGGCGTCGCCGCGCGCGGCCGCTGGCTCGCGGTGGCGCTCGCCGTCGCCCTGCTCGGAGTCCGGCTGCGGACTCAAAGGACCGCTCACGCTGCCCGAAGAAGCCCGCAACGTCGTGATTCGGCCCGGTCCAGGCGGTGAAGCCGCGCCGGCGGCCACGCCTTTGCCCGCTCCCCGCCCGAAGCTGAGCCTTTGCCGCCAGAGCTGCCGCCCGACACGCGCGGCAACACACGTGACCTGAACAGAGCAAGCTGGTGCTGGTGGACGGCTCGTCCTACCTGTACCGCGCGTTTCACGCCCTGCCGCCGCTGTCCAACTCGCGCGGCGAGCCTACCGGGGCCGTGCTCGGTGTACTAAACATGCTGCAAAGCTCCTCAAGGAAGAGCGATCCGCTCCGCATCGCCGTGGTGTTCGACGCGCCGGGCACGTACGTTCCGCGACGACTCTGTACGCCGAGTACAAGGCGAACCGCCCGCCGATGCCGGACGACCTGCGCGCGCAGGTCAAGCCGCTGATCGAGGCGGTCAAGGCGCTCGGGCTGCCGCTGCTGCGCATCGAGGGCGTCGAGGCCGACGACGTCATCGGCACGCTGGCGCAGCAGCGCCGCGGCGGCGGGACTCGATGTCGTGATCTCGACCGGCGACAAGGACATGGCGCAGCTGGTCGACGGCCGCATCACGCTCGTCAACACGATGGACGGACTCACGGCTCGATCGCGCCGGCGTCAGAGCGAAGTTCGACGTCTACCCCGAGCAGATCATCGACTACCTTGCGCTCGTCGGCAGACTCCTCGGACAACATCCCCGGCGTGCCCAAGGTCGGCGCCAAGACCGCCGCGAAGTGGCTGCAACCAGTACTCGACGCTCGATGCGTTGCTCGCGCACCGCGACGATATCGAGGGCAAGGTGGGCGAGAAGCCTGCGCGCGCACTTGCGACGCTCGACCTGTCACGGCAGCCTCGCGACGATACCGCGCGATCTCGAGCTGCCGTGCAGCTCAGGCGCTGACGCGCGGCGAGCCGACGTCTCCGCGCTCCGCGACGTATACAGCCGGCTCGAACTGCGATCGCTGCTGCGCCAGCTGCCCCGAAAGTGGCTCGAGGCAGTTTCGCGCCGCTCGACGCGACCGGCGAGCGGCGAGCAAGCCGTACAGCGACTCCGCAAATCAATGACTGCCCGCGACTGACGCGACGAGCGCCGGCTCCGAGCCGCACTACGGGACGCATACGAGACGGTCCTGACCGAGCCGGCGCTGGAAGAGTGGCTCGACGCGGCTGCGCCACGCGCCGCTGATGGCCGTCGACGCGGAGACGACCTCGCCTCGACTACATGCGGGCCGAGATCGTCGGCGTCTCGCTTTGCTGCGAGCCGGGTCACGCCGCCTACATCCCGCTCGCGCACGACTATGCCGGGCGCGCCTGCGCAGCTCGACCGTGCGGCGCGTGCTCGCGGCTCTCAAGCCCGCTGCTCGAGGATCCGACGCGCGCCAAGGTCGGGACACCACCTCAAGTTCCATGCGCATGTGCTGCGCAACCGCGGCATCGAGCTCGCCGGCATGCGCTACGACACGATGCTCGAGTCGCTACGTGCTCAACAGCACCGCGACACGGCACGACCTCGACTCGGCCGCGGCGCGCTTACCTCGGGATCGACACGATCCGGCTACAACGACATCGCGGGCAGGGGAGCAAGACAGCTGACGTTCAACCAGGTGCCGGTCGACACGCGCCGCGCAGTACGCGGCCGAGGACGCGGACGTCGCGCCGCGGCTGCACCGAGCGCTCTGGCCGCAAGCTCGTCCGGCTGCCGCCGGCTCAGTCCGTGTACGAGGATATCGAGCGGCCGCTCGCTGCCGGTGCTGATCGAGATGGAGCACCACGGGTGTGCCTGATCGACGCGGAGCATGCTCCGCACGCCAGAGCCTCGAGATCGCGAAGAGCCTGCTCGACTCTCGAGCAGGCGGCGCACGCCGCGGCCGGGACGAGCGTTCAACCTCGACTCGCCAAAGCAGCTGCAGGAGGTGCTGTTCGGCAAGCTGCAGCTGCCCGTGAAGCGGCGCACGCGACAGGCCAGCCATCGACGGCCGAGGACGTGCTCGAGGAGCTCGCCGAGAGTTCGAGCTGCCGCGCCTCATCATCGAGTACCGCGGCGCTCGCGAAGCTCAAGTCCACGTACACGGACAAGCTGCCGGCGCAGATGCAACCCGCGCACCGGGCGCGTGCACACCTGCTATCACCAGGCGGTCGCCGCGACGGGCCGGCTGTCATCGGTCGACCCGAACCTGCAGAACATCCCGATCCGCACCGCCGGAAGGTCGCCGCATCCGCCAGGCGTTCATGGCGCCGCCCGGGCTACGTGATCGTCGCGGCCGACTACTCGCAGATCGAGCTGCGCATCATGGCGCACCTGTCCGGCGACGAAGGGCTGCTGCGCGCGTTCGCGCGACGAACGCGACGTTCACCAGGCGACGGCCGCGGAGGTGTTCGGCCTCGACGCGGCCGCGGTCGGCGCGGATCAGCGCCGCGCGGCGAAGGCCATCAACTTCGGACTCATCTACGGGATGTCGGCCTTCGGGCTCGCGCGCCAGCTCGGCATCGAGCGCGGCGCAGCGCAGCGGTACGTCGACCGCTACTTCCAGCGCTATCCCGGCGTGCAGCGCTACATGCAGGAGCACGCGCGCAGGCGCGCGAGCGCAGGGTTCGTCGAAACGGTGTTCGGGCGGCGTCTGTACCTGCCGGACATCAATGCCGCGCAACGCGCAGCTGCGCCAGTACGCGGAGCGCGCGGCGATCAACGCGCCGATGCAGGGCACGCGCGGCCGACATCATCAAGCGCGCGATGATCGCGGTGCATTCGTGGCTCGAGCGCAGACGCATCCTGACGCGCGGCTCATCATGCAGGTGCACGACGAACTGGTCTTCGAGGTGCCGGAGCACGCGCTCGATGAAGTCGCATGAGCGGTGTGCGCGAGCACATGGCGGCGGCGGCGGCGCTGCGTGTGCCGCTGAAAGTCGATGTCGGTCACGGTCGCAACTGGGATGAGGCGCATTGACCTGCCGGTCCGGCTAGAATCCGGCGGCCCGGAAGTCAAAGAGCACACGCTCATGCGCAAGTACATCTTCGCCGCGACGGCGCTGGCCGCGACCTCGGAGCCACGAGTGCCCTGGCCGCCGACAACGGCATCTATGTCGGCGCGAGCGTCGGCGAGAGTGGCGTCGAGGTCGACACTGGCTCCGTCGCTGCCCAACGCAGACTTTGACGAGGGCGACCTACGGCGTACAAGGTAAACGTCGGCTGGCGGATCCTCGACTGGGTGGCAGTCGAAGCCAACTATGTAGATCTGGGTTCCCCGGAAGACACGCTGCAAGACAACCAGAGCGGTGATGCGCAGATATCGGTGGAGGGCGACGGCATTAATTTCTCTGGTGCTCTTTTCCTGCCGATCGGTCCGGTCGACCTGTTCGCCCGCGCCGGATTTATCGGCTGGGACGCCAAGCTCAGCCAGGAGGGCTTTGGCAAGATCGGCTCGGACGACGGCATGGACTTCTCGTACGGCGCAGGCGCTCAATTCCGCGTGTGGAGCCTGACACTGCGCGCCGAGTGGGAGCGTTTCGATATGAGCGCGCTGGATAAGGCCGAGATGATCTCCGTCGGCCTCATGTGGACCTTCCTGTAAGGCCCTGATGATATTCAATATTTTCTGACCAATGGTCCCGCGGTTGGCGGGGGCCAGCCGCCTTCCTGAACCGCCCATGTGACCCGCCCACCGGGGGCTGGAACTTTCAGCGACCTCGCTGCTCAAAGACTATCGAGCGTCTTCTGACGCTTGTGTCGAACCTACCTCCCTGGGTTCGGCACAGCCCGGTCATCCCCAATACCGGGTTTGTCTTCCCCGGTTGGCTCCGCTGGGTCAACCGGGGTTTCTTTCCGGGCCCCGGGAAGCGCATCCAGCCTTCCACGCGCGGGCGCCAGGCCGTCCCCCGACAATGACGAGAAGAGCTGCGCGGTGGCCGACACCTTGAGTCGCTCTGCACCGCCTGCAAAGCAGCGCGCGCAGCCCCTCGGCAAGCTTGTCCGCCTTGGTCAGGAGCACGTGCGCCCAGCCCGTACCCGAACGCGAGCTCGAGCATCGAACGGTCGTCGGGCATCAGCGGGCGGCGCACGTCCATGACGACGATGACCCCCTTGAGGGCTTGCGCGGGAGGCGAAGTAGGACTCGACCAGTGCACCCCAGTGCCGACGCAGATCGCCCCTCACCGCCGCGAAGCCGTAGCCCCGGCAGGTCGACGAGCCGGCGGCCGGGCGTGAGCTCGAAGAAGTTGATGAGCCGTGTCGCCCCGGGCGTGCGGCTCGTGCGAGCGAGTCCCTTGCGGCCTACGACCGCGTTGAGTGCGCTCGACTTTGCCTGCATTCGACCGTCCCGCGATCGCGACCTCGCTGCCCTGGTCGGGCGGAAACTGTCTTACCGCGTCTGCGCTCGTGAGGAATTTTACGTTTGGATACGCAGACATCAGCCTTGGTGCGCGGCATGCGTGGCGGGGGCCGTAGTGTACAATTCGCCGCCCAAACGACCGGCGAAGATCGGTCGTTCGGAAAACCCCGGCCCGCTCGCCTCATGCCCGGGTGGCTTCATGACCGCCAAGCTCGCCGCAACGCTGATCTGCGCCGCCGCGCTTCGGATCGAGTGCGCCGGCGCTCGCTGCCGGCACGAAGGAAGCCGGGCAGGCGAAGTCGACCCCGTGCATCGCTTGTCACGGCATCGACGGCAACAGCGCCAACCCCGAGTGGCCGAGCACTCGGCCAGCACGAGAACTACATCGTCCGACAACTCAAGGCGTTCCGTGATGGCGTCCGGCAGAATCCGCTCATGTCGCCGATGGCGGCCGGCCTCAGCGACCAGGACATTGCACGATCTCGCGGCGTTGTACTCAGGCCAGACGGCGCGCGGCGGCGAGGCCGAACCGTCAAGGTCAAGCTCGGACAGAAGTTGTACCGCGCGGGAAATGCCCAGGAGCAGACCATGGCTTGCGCGGCCTGCCACGGCCCGACCGGACGCGGCAACCCGCTTGCAAGCTACCCGGCCATCCAGGGCCAGCACGCGACCTATGTCGCCGCCCAGTTGCGTGCCTACAAGACGGGCTCCCGAGACCAGCGACCCGAACCAGATCATGCGCAGCATCGCGGCCCGCCTGTCCGAGGCAGAGATCGACGCGGTGGCATCTTATGTCCAGGGTTTGCGCTGAACCCGGCGCCATTCGACAGGTCATAGCTGCCATGCACCACGTCATCACACCGCGGCTGCGCGCGCTGACGCTCGCCGCCCTGCTGCTCGCCGGTGGAGTCGCCTGCTCGGCCGAGTTCAAGGAGGGCCAGCATTACAAGACGCTCAAGCCCGCGCAGCCGACCAGCGTCGGCCCGGGAAGGTCGAGGTCGTGGAGGTGTTCTGGTACGCCTGCGGCCACTGCTTTCTGATGGAGCCGTCGCTCGAAAGCTGGGCGCGAAAGGGCAAACCCGCCAACGTAAGAGCTGGTGCGCGTGCCCGCGATGTGGAACGACCTCCTGAGACACACGCGCGCGTCTTCTATACGGCTGAACTGCTCGGCAAGCTGCCGGCGCTGCATGGTGAGATCTACCGCGAGATCAACGTGCGCGGTAACCAGCTCGACACGCCGGCGAAGATCGAGGCGTTCTTCACGTCGAAGGGTGTTTCGAAGCAGGACTTCCAGAAGGCGTTTTCCTCGTTTGCAGTCGAGACCAAGTTGAGCCGCGCCGCGGGATCTCAACAAGCGTTACCGCATCACGAGCACGCCGACGGTCGTGGTCAACGGCCGCTACGTGACGGACGTAGGGATGGCCGGCTCCGAAACGGCGTTATTCGACCTCGTGAACGATCTGGCGGCCCGCGAAACTCCGCCAGCTGAAGCGTTCGACCGCAGGTGTGCTAAAAAGCCGCCCATGATGACCGGGCGTCCCGCATGCTGCGTCTCCTGATTCCCACCGGAAGCGGTTACACCTGGGTCGAACACGTCCCGCCGGCACCATTTCCCGACGAGTTCCTGTGGGCCGACCTGTTCGAGCCGACACCGGAGGAGAAGGCCGTCGAGTCGCTGCTCACGGTGGATGTACCCACCCGCGACGAGATGAAGGAGATCGAGACCTCGAGCCGCCTCTACGAGAGAACGGAGCGGTCTACATGACGGCGACCGTCGGCGCCAAGCTCGACAGGCCGGCGCCGGAGAGCAGCGCGGTCACATTCATCCTCGCCGACGACCGGCTGATCACCAACCGCTACGCGCGATCCGACGCCGCTCCGGCGGTTCATCGTCCTTGGTCGAGAGGTCATCCGGCAGCGTGCACGTCCTCGGCGACGCTGCTGGCCGGGCTGCTCGAGGCGTTCACCGAGCGCACCGCCGACCTGCTCGAGCGCGTGCAGCTCGACCTCGACTCAGTGTCGCTGATGATCTTCCCGCGTACCGACGGCGCGGCCCCACCAGCAGGGACCTGCGCGGCATGATCCAGCGCATCGGCATCGATGGCGACCTGATCTCGAAGGCGCGCGAAAGCCTGATCAGCTTTCAGCGGCTGCTGATGTACGTGCAACAGACCACTACCGTCACGCTGTCGCAGGATCAGCGCGGGCGGTTTCAGTCGATCAGCTCGGGACGTGCAATCGCTGTCCGATCACGCGAGCTTCCTGTCGACCAAGATATCTTTCCTGCTCGACGCGGTTCTCGGCCTCATCAACCTCGAGCAGAACAACATCATCAAGATCTTCTCGGTCGCGGCGGTCATGTTCCTGCCGCCGACGCTGGTCGCGAGCGTCTATGGCATGAACTTCCACTTCATGCCGCGAGCTCAGCAAGCACTGGGGCTACCCGCTCGCGCTGCTGGCGATGCTCGCCTCCGCGGTCGTGCCCTACTGTCTATTTCCGCCGCAAGGGCTGGTTGTAACAATGGCCAAGCCCGCGATCACCAACATGGCGCGTGTTCTGCGACTTCGAAAACGTCGCGCTCGGCGTCCGCGACGCGCAGTTACGCGCAGTTCGACATCGACAAGGTGCTCGAGCGGCTGCTGCTCAAGGGCAGCATCGTGGTCAAGAAGGCCTACTGCGACTGGGATCGCTACAAGGAGTTCAAGGCCTCGATGCACGAGGCCTCGTTCGAGCTGATCGAGATCCGCACGTGCGCATGTCCGGCAAGAACTCCGCCGACATCCGCATGGTCGTCGACGCGCTCGATCTCTGCTACACCAAGTCGCACGTCGACACCTTCGTGATCGTGAGCGGCGACTCGGATTTCTCGCCGCTCGTGAGCAAGCTGCGCGAGAACAACAAGATCGTGATCGGCGTCGGCGTCAAGAGCTCCACCTCGGACCTGCTGATCGCGAACTGCGACGAGTTCATCTACTACGACGACCTGGTGCGCAAGGAAGAGCAGCGCGGCGGCCGCCGGAAGACGCCGGCGAAGCAGGCGCAGTCAGAGCGAAGGCGTCGCCGGGCGCGGCTGCAGCTTCCCGCCCGGAACCGGTCCCCAGCGATGGCGTTGGCGCGGCCGTGCAGGCACCTCCGAAGTACCGAGGCCGAGCGACGTCAGGAGGCCTTCGACCTCGTGCTCAAGACCATTGAGGCGCTCTCCGAGGAACGTGACGAGGACGAGAAGATCTGGGGCTCGATGATCAAGCAGGCGATCAAGCGTCAGCGGCCCGGATTCAACGAGAGCTACCACGGCTTCCGCAGCTTCAGCGAGCTGCTCGAGGAAGCGCGCGCGCAGAAGCTGATCGAGCTCGAGAAGGACGAGAAATCCGGGGGCTACATCGTCCGGGCGGTCAGCTAGGACGCGGTGGATGCCCTACACTCGGGGTCATTTCGACGAGAACTTCAGTATGCCGTGGGAGATTGCAAAGGCAGCCGGCGCCCCGAGAACCGCCTGCACGGCGTCGACCGATGGGGAATCGACGATCGACCGAAGCTCGGCATCGACGTCATCGCGGCCATCCAGGACCTTTTCCGCAAGATAGCGGCCCAGCGCCGCGGCCCACGGAAGACCGGCCGCGCCGGCGGTAATGCACCGAGGGATAACGGGGATGGCGCCCCACGACCGGGCGAAGTCTTTCGAGACTCCGATTAGACCGGGCCAGCAGGCGGCGAATTTCACGCGCAGGCCCGGGAATCGCCCGCTGAGATAGCGCGTCAGAAGTCGCACCACTTGTTCAGCTCGCTGTTGCTCGCGCCGGGAATACATGTTCGCCAGGCTGGCGCCGCCGATGAGCAACCGCCCATCGCCTGTCAGCCGGAAATATTTGTAGGTCATGTCGGTGCCCCAGACCATGAGAGGGCCGCGCGGGAACATGCGATCGATGTCTGAACTGGCGAGGCACTCGGAGATGGCGAGGAAGGTCTTCACATGATAGATCTCGCGCCGGGCCAGCCCGAGCGCAGGCAAAAACGGTCGGCACAGATGATGACCGCCGCTGCTCGCACTGACCCTCCTTGTGTCTCGATTCCGCTCTCGAGGATCCGCGTGACTGGACTGCGCTCGAAGATTTGCGCTCCTGTTTCCAGCAATCTCTGGCGCAACCCAGCGCAAGCGTCATATGCATTGATGCCGAAGGTGTCTCCGAAACGGAGCGCGCCAAAGTAAGCGGTCGAACCCAATATCTCAGGCAGGCTCTCGCGCGAATAAAGCGTGCTTGGGTAACCGAAGGCATTGCGGGCAGCGTGTTCCGTGGAGACCACTTCGGCTCCGCCACGCGTGGTTGCTACAAAAGCGCGTCTTGCGCCTGCATGTCGCAGTCAATCTGGTCCTCAAGAACCGCCTGGTGGATCGCGTTCACGCCTCCCAGGGCGAACTGCCACAGCTTGCGTGCCGCGTCGGACCCAAACTGTTGCACGAGATCTCGGAGCTCGAGCTCGGAGTCGGGCGTAATGAGCCCGGAGGAACGCCCGCTCGCTCCCGAACCGCACGTTTCGGCCTCCACGACGCAAACGCGCTGGCCGCGCGCCCGAAGCGTTCTTGCACACATCAGCCCCATCATGCCGGCGCCGACGACGACGACGTCGGCGTGTATCGAACCCTCTAGCGCGGCTAGTGGTCGTTGCTTTCGGTCAAACCAGAAAACTGCGTCTCGCGGCCGTGTGGCATCCTGGTCGTGCATCTTCGATAGAGACTACGCCTGGTCCAACGTCGACATGGCTCATCGCTTGACGGGCCAGATCGGGGCTCACGAGGTCCGTCTGCCAGAGCGGTCCTCCCATGAACATCGGCGCTTGCGATCGCACGAAGGCCGGAGCTTCGCCTTCCAATATCAGACGTGAGAGTCCGGCGGTTGTTTCCCCACGAGTGGGGCGAGCAAACCCGCGAATGCCGCCGATGTCGACCTTCAGCACGTAGTGCGTGGCTTTGCAGGCCGACCCGGCAATCGGAAAACGGCTCGGTGCCGGCGACGGCGTACCGCCACCTTCACCAGTCGGGGTTTGGGCGTGGCGGCGACGAACGACACGCTAAACGGCAACGCGTCTCGCTGCACATTCTTGAGCAGGACAGGGATCAGCCCGTTGGCCAGGTCCACTGGGAGGTCCATGTGCTCGTCTTCGACCTTCTCTTTGCCGTCGCTTGTTTTCATACCGCACCGTGACGTGACCGCTCGGACAGTCGATCATCATCTCGAGCGGGCGCTCAGAAGGCCGGCCCTTTCTGTACGAGGTGAATGCTGATCAGTTGAAAATGCCCACGCTGCGAAAACACGATGGTCTCATCGTGCAACGAACCATCTTCGAAGTGGAACACCAGACGGCTGGTGACGCGATCGTCCCTGCGCGTCCTGAATGAGATCGCCGCTTGGCCAGGACACCGCCCTCGGGTGAGCGCAGCGAGAAAGCCATGGACGAGCCCTTCGACATGTCGCACGACGACGGGTTCTGCAGATGCAGACAGTGGTCCGGAACAACACGGCCACAGCCAGCGCGAGGAAGAAACGATTTCGGGTTTCACTGCCGATGCCAATGCGCGGCAAATCAGCGAGACGTTGGTGCCGCCAAATGCAAACAGAGTTGGATATGGCCGCAGCCAGCGTGGCAACCGGGCGCGCAGATCCCGCGACGTAGTCGAGATCCGCACTCCGGATCCGGCATGCACGAGATGCAACGTTGGCGGAAGCACGCACTTTTCGATCGCCAGCACAGTTAGCCGCGAGTTCGAGTGCACCGGCCGCACCGAGCAGATGCCCGTGCATGGATTTCGGTCGAACTGACGGGCAATGCATATGCGCCGAGGACCAAAAACCTGTTTGATCGCGGCAGTCTCCACGGCGTCGTTCGCCATCGTTGCGGTACCGTGCGCGTTGACGTAAGCCCACGTCGCCGGCTGAGATGCGCGCACTCTCCAGCGCGCGTGTCATCGCACACGCCTGGCCCGTCACGGTCGGCCGGGTGATGTGCTCCGCATCCATGCTGAGACCATAACCCGCAAGCTCGGCGTGAATGCGCGCACCGCGGCTCATCAGCGCGCTCCCACGATTCGAGTACGACCATCGCCGCGCCTTCGCCCAACACGAGGCCGCTGCGATTCTTCGCAAAGGGCTTGCACGACGCCGATACGTCATCCGGATCTTCCACCGCCAGTGTCCTCAGCGCCTCCCATGCCTTCAGCGTACCGAAGGTGAGCGGCGCTTCGCTGCCGCCCGCGATCATCACGTCGAGCTCTCCAGTGGCAATGCGCTTCCACGCTTCCGCCGATCGCCACCGCCGAGGAAGAACAGGCACGTCGAATAGCGTAAGGTTCGGGCCCAGCAGGTGATGGTCGATGCCGATCCACGCCGCTGCGGCATTGTTCATCGCCATCAGCACGGCATAAGGTTTGACGCGGTCGGACCGTTCTTCGTAGACGGTCTGATAGCCCTCATCGGTTGAGTGTGCGCCACCCATGCCGGTTCCGACGAAGACGCCGGTTGTGGCACGATCGTCGCGTTCGAACAAAGCTCCGGCATCGGCGATGGCCTCGGCGGCGGCGACCAGAGCGAACTGGCTGACACGGTCCAGCATGCGCAGGCGCGCCGCGCCGAAATGGGCCACGCCATCGAACGACGCCGGCGCGACCACACGGCTCATCAGGCGAGGATTGAAATCCTCCGGCAATCGTGTGACGCCTGAGCGTCCCTGCACGAGTCGATCCGAAGAAATTTTGCGCACCGTTCCCGAGTGGCGAAACGACGCCCAGACCCGTGATGGCGACTCGATCTCACGGCGCGGCAGCTCCGGATGACGCGCGCGCATGTTGCTCCGTCAGCGAGGCGATCAACACAGGAGGCGAGATCGCCGACGGTCTGCAGTTTCCCGGGCGCCTGAGGAAAACTGATGTCGAACTCGTCTTCGAGGCTGGAAGATCACTTCGATCACGGCGAGAGAATCGATCGCCGAGTTCGTCCATACGCGACCGTCGGATGAATGAGCTCCGGCGCGACTTCGAACTCCTTCGCGAGAATCTGCCGCAGGCGTTCGAACGTTGTGTCTTCTTCAGTGCTCAATTGGCGTCCTCCAGCGATTCGAATCTGCCCAGCGGCGGTACGTCCTGGGAGGTGGGCACGATGCGCGCCTTGCCGGCACCGCGCGCGATCGCGGTCATCAGACGCGGAGCTCGCTCGATGAGCGGCCAGACAATCGGCGCCAGCCAGGGTCTCATGGCCAGGTGCGCAAGCGTAGCGGCCAGGTGCAGGCGCGGCGCAAACGCTTGCCTCCACTGACCTGGCGTAATCGACGCCCACGCGTTGCAGCGCATCGGCCGACGCGCTCGCACGCCCGGCGGCCGATCAGCCGCTCGCACAGGAACCACGCCGACTGCATCGCCATGCTGATGCCTTCGCCGATGATGGGATGTGCCTCGGCCGCCGCGTTGCCGATCATGAACCGCCCATCCGCTCGATTCCACGGCTCACGGATGCCTGGCTGGATCGGTCCAATGCCAAGCCACGTGCCTTCACGCCGAGCGCCCTGCAAGGGCATCGCGCAACGCGCCGCGTGCCGGTGCGCAAGTAGCGTTCGAACGCTTCGCCGGCAGTTCGTCCGGGCGCGGCGGCCCGGCAGGCCTTGAGGGCATCGCGGCGAATGCAGCCCGCGAGCGTGAGCTGACCGTTCTCGGCAATGACGAGGCCGCCATATCCGCCCGCAAATGAAATCACGGGCAGCAGACCGGGTGCCAGCTGCGAGTCAGCTGAAATTCGCTTTGAAGGCGAAGAGGTCGCCGGACCTTCTGCGGACGGCGCCGGTTGCCTCCAGGATCAGCTTCCCATGAACCATTGGCCATGATCAGCACCGGTGCGCGCAATTCCGCGAGTCGCAGCGCAGGACGCGCCTCAATGCCGCACCGAAACGCGCCTGCGCTCCGATCGAATGCGCGCGTGCGACCATGGCTGCCAGAGCGCTGACTCCCAGCTCGCGCGCGCGCTCGAGCAGCAGCACGTCGAACGATTCGCGCCCGAGGGCGCGTCCCCATGGATGGCGGGCGTTGGGCACTGCCGGTAAAGGCGCTTGCAGCCACGCGATCCGCCGCAATAGACGGCGACTTCGCGCAACTCGGGACCGGCCAGTTGTGCAAATGCGTCGCCAATCCCGAGCGTGGCCAGAAGCGGCAGGTTGCTCGCGCCAATGCAGGCGCCACAAACCTTGCGCCGCGGGAAGGCCTGCTTTTCAATCAACGCTACCGACCATCCCGCCGAGGCAAGCAGAATTGCAGCCGTGCTGCCGGCCGGCCCCGCACCGACAATGATGGCGTCGTAACTCGGTCTTCACGCCTGCGCCCGCCGCACCGCTGCAAACGTGTGCGAAAAGAGCCGCGCGTCCGTTTCGCTCGATGTGCCATTCGCCATCGTCGGGCCAGCACGCCGAAAGCTCCCGGTCGCTGAAATCCCGCGCGCACACTCAGCACGGCGTCGCGACGCGTTACCGCATTGGCGCCGACGGCTCCGACAAGGTGGCTGCCCAGCAGCGCGACTCGCGCTCGCCGTGGCTCACACGCGACGAAACAATCCGTGATCTGCGCGATTGCGCGGAACAAGTCGAGACAAGGCATCGCCCTCGAAATGGTGCACGAAGAGATTGGCGACGATGGCGTCGTAGCGCGGATGATCCTCGCGTTCGAGCCAGGCGAAGACGTCCATGGCGGCAGCGCGCACCGTCCAGCCGAGATCGGCAAACGCCGCGCGCGTTTGCCGCGCTCAAGAGGTCTTGCCGGTCGACCAGGGTAAGCGTGACACGGCCGGCCAACTACGCGCCCGCCGTTTGGCGAGCCGCAGAAGCAGCGAGCCATCGCCGGCGCCCAGCTCGGCAATGCGCGACGGCGGACGCGACAAGCGAGCCGTTCAAAAGCGAATCGATGATCGAGAAGTTGCCCATGATTCGATTGATACGTCGCAGGTCGCGCCGCGAGCGGATCGCGCGCGGGTCGTCTTCGCGCAGGTGGTCGAGCGTTTCCGCTTCGACGCGGCGTGTCAGGATCGCATCGCTCATTCGCGGGCACCCACCTGCAAGCAGCGCACCGTGACAGGTGAATCCTGCGCCGAAGGCCGACATCCACCACCAGCCCGGCGGTGCGTTGTCCTCGAGCGCGTCCTTGAGCACGAAGTAGACGAAGGCGCTGCTCATGTTGCCGTATTCATCGAGAATCGCCGCGCTGTATCGCAGGTCGTCGACCGAGAGGCCGATGCGTTCGCGCAGCGCCTGCAAGACATCGCGGCCCCCCGCATGCATGATCCAGCTCACGATGTCGCGGACTTTCAGTTGCGCTCGCGCGCAAGCTCGGTTTCGAGCACGGCCTGCGCATACTCGGCCGCGAGTGCGGGCACCGGGCGAGTGAGGATGTTGCGTAACATGCCGCCGCGCTGCTCGAAGCGAAGAGCGTCGCGCTGGCCGGGTTCGAGCACGGAGCTGCTGCTGCGCCATTCGATGCGTCGCTTGTGCTTCGCTGGTCGCGCGCTCAGCACCGCGGCGCCAGCGCCGTCGCCGAAGAGGCAGGCGCTGACCAGCACGCCAGGGTCGTTGTCCAGGTACATGGCCGCGCTGCTGACTTCGACGCACACCGAAAGCACATGCTGGCTTGCGCCGGCGGCGATGAGCGCATCCGCGAGCCGCAGGTTGGGCAGCGCCGCGACGCAGCCCTGACCGACGAGGTCGTACGCCTGCACGTTTGCGCGCAAACCAGAGTCTCTCGGCGAGGTAACTCGTGAGGCCTGGACAGAGATACCCCGTACACGTGCTGACCACGATGGCATCGATGTCGCGGGCGCCGATGCCCGCGTCGCGCATCGCCACGACAGCCGCTTCAGTCGCCAGCGTTGGCGCATGCGTAGCGAACCGGCGCTGCAGCGTGTCCGGATCGATTGCGAATACTGTCCGCCAGGGAATCGAGGGCCAGGCGGCGCGCGGAAATTCCGTTGTCGCGGAGCAGGACGGCCTCGGCAATCGCATGCGAGCGACGGTCGAGGCGCCCAAACCAGTCAGATTCCTGGAAGGCGTTCCAGCATTCCGCCTTGGTATAGCGCCGAGGAGGTGTGGCGGTGCCGATACCGGTGAAGAACATTCGGCTCTAGGTTACGCGTCCGGGACGGACCGTGATCCGGGTGGCGCGCCCGGCGGAGTTCGAACCCACGACCTTCGGCTGAGGGCCGACACTCTATCAACTGAGCTACGGGCGCACGGGGTCCCTTTTGGGGGCGCAAATCTTAGCCGTGCGGCATGTACGCGTCCATCGTCGGCCGGAGCCGGCCCGAAACCGCGGGGGTCGACCTGTATAATTTGCCGTCCTGCCACAGGGGGCCCAGGTGAGCGCAAAGCACGAACGGACCTTCCGCGACGGCTTCATGCTGGTGCTCGGCATTCTGCTCGCAGTGACCCTCGTGCTGCTCGGGCTCGCCCGCGCGATCTCGAGCCGGTCGTTCCAGGCGCATCGGCAAGACGACCCCGTCTATCCAGCGCGAGCTTCTCGCGCGCATCGAGCCGGTGGCGAAGGTGGCCGTCGCGGGGCAGGACAACTCGGCGCTCGAGCCGGCCGCGGCCGCGCCTGCGGCGGCGACGAGCCGACCTTAGCGGTGAAGATGTGTACAACCAGGCCTGTGTAGCCTGCCACGGCGCAGGCGTCGCCGGCGCGCCCAAGTTCGGTGACAAGGCCGCCTGCAGGTCGGAGCAGGTCGCGCAGGGTGCCGACACGCTGCACAAGCACGCGATCAGGGGTTACCAGGGCAAGGCAGGGTTGATGCCCCCAAGGGCGGGCGCACGGACCTATCCGACCAGTCGGTGATCAACGCCGTCGACTTCATGGTCGCGGCGGCCAAGTAAACAGCGCAGACCGGGGTTGTCGGTGCGCGCCTCCACGCTCACGAGCCTGATCGCCATCGTCCTGGTTGCCGGTTACGTGCGACCCGCCGCCGGAACCGCAGTCGATGCGTGACCCGGCCGCGAACTTCGCGGCGTATCGAACATTCGGCTGGGCGCCGACCGCCGCGCCGGGCGGCGACGATCAGCCGCTGCAGCTTCTCGACAAGAACATCCGCGCTGCGATCGCCACCGAGATGCAGCGCCAAAGGGTTCATGCGGAATCGCAGGACAACCCGGACGTCGGATCACCTATGAGACAGCAAAGGCCGACAGGTGGAGAACAACCCGAGTGCGCCTCGGAATCGGCGTCGGCAGCTGGGGCGGCATAATGTGGGAGGCTCGGTCAACGTGGGCAGCCCGAGCATCCGCAGTTTCACCGAGGGCACGCTCGTCATCCACGCGATCGATGCCGGCGAAGAATGCCGAAGTGTGGCAGGGCAGCATTGCGGGCGCCTGACCAACGGCAGTGTCGAACCAGCGGCGATCCAACACGCGGTGTCCGCCGCGATGCGGGATTTTCCGGCACGGACCACATCCACGCGCAGTGATGCGGACCTGAATTTCCCCGGTCAGTCCTCGGACTGGCGGAAATCCACGCCGAGCGAGCGGAGCTTGCGGTACAGGTGCGTGCGCTCCATGCCCACGCGCTTGGCGAGCTGGCCGACCTTGCCGTTGCACGAGCTGCAGCTGCTGCGTGCAGATAGGCGCGCTCGAAATGCTCGCGCGCCTCGCGCAGCGGCAAGCGCCGAGCAGGTCCTGCTTTCACCGAGCGGCTCGTCGATCACGGTGCCTGCGCGGCGATCTCCGCGCTCGATCTCCTCGAGGCGGATCTCCTCGGTTCCGCCCTGGATCAGCAGGCGGTGCACCGAGGTTCTTGAGCTCGCGCGATGTTGCCCGGCCAGGGATAGTTGCGCAGCCGGTTCTGCGCCGCGACGCCGAATCGCCGGAACGGCAGTCGCTCCTCGTCGACGAGCCGGTCCACGTAGTGAGCGCAGCAGCTCCGGCACGTCCTCGGCGTACTCGCGCAGCGGCGGGCACGCAGCGCCAGCACGTTGAGGTGCGAGAGCAGCGTCGATGCGGAACGGCGTTCCGCGCCGCGCGTCTCGACACCCGGCTGCGCGGACGACAATGATGCGCGCGTCGAGGCGCAACGGCGCCCGTGCCGGACTTCCGCGGGTAGCTGGCCGGTCTCGATCGCAGCGAGCAGCAGCGCGCTGCGCCGCGGTAGGCAGATCCTCGAGCCCGTTGACGAACAGCGTGCCGCCCTCGGCCTGCTTCGAGCACACCGTGGCGCAGCTCGCCGCTCGCATCGCCGACGCCGATACAGGTTCGCCTTCGAGATCGCCCGTCGGTGAGCGCGCCGGCCACCAGCGGTCACGAACGTGCCCGCGCGACGCGGGCATAGCGAGTGTATGTAGCGTGCGAAGGCTTCGCGCCCCGGCACCGGCTCGCCCACGATCAGCACCGGCGCCTCATGCGGCGCGAGCTGCCGCACCTGCTCGCGCAGCTCGCGCATGAGCTGGCTGCGTCCGATGGGCGCAATCAGCGGTGGCACGAGCGTACGCGCGCTGTGGCTGACGCCTGGCGCCCGTCTCGAGCGCGCCTCGCACGGTGCGCAGGAGCTTCGCCAGCGAGAGCGGCTTCTCGACGTAGTCGACGTGCGCCGAGGCGCGTCGCCTCGACGGCGGTCTCGACCGTGCCGTGCCCCGGACATCATCACGATCGGCGCAGTGAAGCCGACTGCGCCAGCTGCCATCACGCAGCAGGCTGATGCCGTCGAGGTCCGGGCATCCAGATGTCGAGGCAGTACCAGGTCGGGCGCGTGCTTCGGCGCAGGCCGCGCGCCTCAGCGGCGCTCGCGGCCGTCTCGACCGTGTAGCCTCCTCCGCTCAGGATCTCCTGGACCAGGGCCCGGATATCCGATTCGTCGTCCACCACCAGTATCCGCGCGCGTGCTCATGCACGCTCCCTCCGGTGTCCGCCTTGCGCTCGCTGCGCTGCACGGCGGCAGGCCTGCCCAACTCACTCAACGGCAGATCGATGCGTACCACGCGCGCCGCCACTCGGCGCGGTTTTTCCGCCTCGATATGTCCCCATGTTCTTCCACGATCTTGCGACGATGGCGAGGCCCCAGGCCCGTGCCCTTGGCTATGGTCGTCACGTACGGATCGAATACCTGGCCGATCCAGCTCCCGCTGGAGCCCCGGCCCGTCGTCCTCGACGATGATCTCGTTGCCGCATGGCCGACCCGGGTCGCTGACCCGCGTGCTCACCAGGATCTACGCCGCCGCGGCGCCTCCGAAGCGCCTCGGTCGCGTTGGTGAGCAGGTTGTGCAGCAGCTGCCGCGAGCGGCCCTGGTCGGCGACCACCTTATCCGGGCCCGGGTCGAGAGCGTCACGCGTCGAGGCGCACGCGCCGGCGCGTGTCCTGCGCGCGATGGGGGCTCACGGCCACCTCGAGTCTGAAGCTTGTTGAGGATCGTTTACGCTCGACATCTCGAAGCGCGGCGCGCGCCGCATACTCGCTGAGGCGTTGACCATCTGCTACCATCCAGCCTCGACCTGCTGCACGATGGTCTCGGTGCCACGGTCGAGGATACTGCGCGTGAAATCCTTCTCGGCCATCGCCGGCAGCCTTGCGCCGCATGCGCTCCGCCCAGAGCCGGATCGGTGTCAAAGCGGGTTCCGCGAGTCTCTGCTCATGCGCCAGACCTGGCGCTTTGTCGACCTCGCCCCAGGCCGATTCGCGCTGCGCCTGGAGCATCCACGGTGATGTCGCGTCGAGGGCGAGCTGCGCTACCGGCCGGCGTGTCGCTCTCGCCCGGCAGCGGAGTGCAGGCACACATCAGCGCACGGCTTGGCCCGAGCCCAGGCCGCGGGCGTCATCTGCTCAGCGCCATTCGACGTCGCCGGCGGCGAGCCGCAGCGCCGTGTCGACTCGCTGAAGAACGGGCCAGACAGGCTGTCCGGCGGCCCAGGAAGCGTGACCTGCAAAGGCGGCTGACCGACGCGCGTCTCGAGGGCGTCGCCGGGGATCTCATCGCTGGCGGCGCGGTTGGCGGTGCGCACGCTGCAGATCCACGGCTCCCGAGGACACGACGCCGGTCGACAGCCGCGCGCCGGGATGATCGCCAGGTTGGCGCGCTCCCAAGTCTCGGCACGCCTGCTGCGCAAGTTGCTGGTCCTCGCGCGCCGACGGCGGGTCGCGTGAAGTCATGTCGTTTGAAGAGAGTGCACGAGAAAGCCCATCTCGTCGTGCGAGAGTCATCCCGGCAGCCGCGTGTCGAGATCGCCCTGCGCGACGGCGCGCGTGCCCTTGACCAGATCCTGAATATGGGCTGCACCAGCCGCTGGGCCACCTGGTGAAGATCACAGCGCCGCGCTCAGGCCGCGAGCAGCGAGAGCAGCAACACGAGCGTCAGCGTGAGGTTGAAGCTCGCCTTGAGCGAGGTTGCGCTGAATATTCGCTTTTCGCCGTACTGCTGATAGGCGGCCTGCACGGTCGTGCGCAGAGCGCGCGCCAGCCGCTCCCGCGCACGGGATAGACGGCCTGCACGAGCAGCCGCTCGCGGCCCGGCACCGTGGGCCCGCAGAGCCTGCAGCGGCACGTGCGCACGCAGAGTAGCCGCCGTTCACCTGCGGTTTCGAGGCTCACGAACGGCCGGCCCTGCCAGTATCTGCAGCAGCGGCTCGTCGGGGAGCTCCTCGGGAACGAGGTCCGAGTGAAGCGCCCTTGGAGGCGCGATCAGCGATCCGCTCTCGAGTGGCGATCGTGAGCTCCTGCGCGCCGACTCCGCTGGCGCAGCGTCTCCGAGGAGACCGGGGGTGCGCGCCGGCGCTCGCGGCCAGCTCGTCCGCGATGAGCTGCGTGTCCGCCAGGTGCTCGCGCATGCGCACCTCGAGCGCCAAGCGCGACAGCACGAGCGCGTCGTCGAGACTGCGGCGGATCTCGACGTTGAACCAGCTGTCGATGCCGCGGTTCAGAAACTGCACGGCGAAGAAGTACCGGGGATCGGGGCGTCGCGAGACGCCGAAGATCCACACCATCCGCACCTTGATACGCGAGCCGATCCACGTGCCCGCGCCAGTCATCGCACCAGCTGCGCGAGCTTCAGGCCGAGGAGCACCAGCAGGAGCACGAGCCCCGCCACGTTCACCATCAGGATCCAGGGATGCAGGCGCCCAGAACTGCTCGGAGTTCTGCGCGGTCTGGGCGCACGAACAGGATCGCGGAGAGCCACAGCAGCCCGCCGATGCCCATCAGGGCCGCCGACCCTGCGCGCCTCAGGGTCGCAGTGTCCATGAGTACCACCGGCTGGCCGCGCCCCAGTCCTCGGTCCAGAAGAGCAGCCGCCTTGAGGCGCTGCGGGTGTTCCGTCATATCGAGCACCGCGCCGCACCCGGATGTTGTACCGAGGCACCGGGCGGCAACAGGTTTGAATCGATAACGGGAGACTGCGGATCGTCGAGGCCGGTCGAGCGCCGTCTCCAGCGAGCCGAAGTCGAATTACTCGCATGGTGTTGAGGTTTCGCAGCAGGTATCGCTGGCTCAGGGCGTGATAGGTTGAGCTCGTCAGCTCTGCACCAGCGATGCGATGCCGTCGTCGTCGAGGAGGTAGTTGCGTGCGTGCTGGCATGATGCCGAATCTCGTAGTCGAGACGCATCGTGGGGGCCCGCCTTCGATGGCATGCGCGCGCACTCTCATCCAGCCTCGATAGAAGAGGTTGGCATCGAGCTCGTAGACGTTCTCGCCAGGCGCGGCTCCGCGTCGCGCGGGCGACCAGCGTGGTCTTCGCACTGCGCTGCCGTCGTTGCGAGAAGCACAGCAGGATCCAGCCGCAGAGTGCGGAAAAAGGCGGACTCCGGCGCGGAGCCCCGACCGACGCTGTGGCTGAATTCAACGCTTAGCCCTGCTTGACCGAGGCAAGCCATAATAGAACTCCGATCCATGTCGGCCTCCCCAGGGAGCCGGGCGTACCGCAGGTCCCTCCCGGTCCAGGGCTCGGCGGCCAGCCAGCAGCCACGGCGGCAGGGGCGATCCGCCCCGGCAGGGGTGTCGGCCAGAAAGGAGCGGACCACAGCGGCGTTCTCGGCCTTCAGCACCGAGCAGCTCGTGTAAGAGCGAAGCGTCCGCCCGGCCGCAGCGCTGAGCCAAGAGCGCCTCCGAGCATCGCGCGCTGGCGCCGCTCGAACGGCTTCACGTCGCCGGGCCGCCTCAGGAGCTTGATGTCCGGGTGGCGGCGTATCACTCCTGTGGCCGAACACGGCACATCCAGCAGGATGCGGTCGTAAGGGCGGCCGTCCCACCAGGCATCCGGCCGCAGCGCATCACCCGTCACGAGCGTCGCCGAGACCCAGACGGTCGAGGTCTGGCCCGCACGCGCTCGAGCCGGGCGGCGGAGGTATCGACGGCAGTCACCTCGGCGCCGCCCCCGTGCGCTCCAGGATATGGCAGGTCTTGCCGCCGGGCGCCGCGCAGGCATCGAGGATGCGTTCGCCCGACAGCGGGGGCGAGCAGCTCGATCGCGAGCTGTGCGGCGGCGTCCTGGACAGACGACACCAGGCCTCGGCGAACCCCGGCAGCGAGTGCACGTCGGCGGCGGGCTCGACACGCAACGCATCGGGCGCGAGCGCGTCACGGTGGCCGCTGAACCCCGCCGCCTCCAACACCGGAGCTGTGCCGCGATGGCGGTCCGCCCGCGAGTTGACGCGCAGCCAGAGCGGCAGGTGCGCGTTGTTCGCCTCGAGAATAACCTCGTACTGGCCTGGCCAGTCGCGCTCGATCGCGGCCGTGAGCCAGCGCGGATCGCGCGGTGCGGGTCGCGAGGTCCGAATCGACTTTCGCGAGCACCTCGACGCGCTCGCGCTGAAAGCGCCAGAACGGCGCGTTGACGAACCCGTCGCACGCGTGTCCCAGTTCGCGCGCGCGGCACCAGACGGTCTCCGCCACGGCCGCATGCTACCGCCACCTCTCCCGACGCCAGCTGGTAGAGCCCGATCTCGAGCAGGGCGCGCAGTGTCGGCGCGAGCCGCTTCGGGCGGCCGGTCCGCCAGCCTCGACCAGTATCGCGTGCAGGGCGGTAGTGCCAGCGCAGTGTGCCGTAGGTGAGCGAGCAGCTTGAGGCCCGCGAGCGGAGCCTTCGTCGGCGTCGTCGGCGAGCGGAGTCCTCGAGCGAGCGGCCCCGCTTCGGCGACCTCGGCTACCCACCGCGCCGCCGCCGCGCGGATCCGGGCAGGTGTAGTCGCGGAACCGCTCACCTCACCCAACCGTGTGCCGGCGAGCGAGTGCGCGTGCTGAACTCCGCAGCGCCCATGGCGCGACGGCCGGCGAGCTGCAGACGCTCGATCTGCAGCGCGCCCTGCCCGGCGGCGACCACGAGCCGCGTTCCCGTCTCGATCACGGATCCGGGCGCCGAGTCGATCGTTCGCTGCAGCGGCGAGGCTTCCCAGACGCGGAGTTGCTGTCCCTGCCCACGTCGTCTCGGCTACCGGCCGCGGATTGAAGGCGCGCACCTGGCGGTCGAGCGCCGCCGCGTCGCGTGTCTCAGCTCGATCGCGGCTTCGCCGCGCTCGATCTTCCTCGCGTAGCTCGCGCCCGTGTCGGGCTGGGGCTGCGGCGAGATGTGCCCGTGCTGCCACCCGTCGATGGCTTCGAGAACCGCGTCCGCGCCGAGATGCGCGAGCCGATCGTGCAGCGAGGCCGCGGTCTCGCGCGGCTCGATGGGCGTCGCCCGCGCGAGCAGCACCGGACCGGTATCGAGCCCCGCATCCATCTTCATGATGCTGACGCCGGTCTGCGAATCCCCTGCCTCGATCGCGCGCGCGATCGGCGCGGCACCGCGCCAGCGCGGCAGGAGCGATCCGTGGATATTGAGACAGCCGAGGACCGGTAGTATCGAGAACTGTCTCGCGGCAGGATGCAGACCGTAAGCGACGACCACCATCAATCTGCGGCACGTAGCCGCGCAGCTGCTCGAGAGCCTCGGGCGGGCGCAACGCGTCGCCGGCTGCTCTGACCAGCGGAGACCGAGCTCGAGCGCATGCGTCTCTGGACAGGGCCGGCAGCGATGATGCGTCCGCGCGCCCGCCGGCCGATCAGGCTGCGTGTACACCGCACGCACCCGATGCCCCGCGGCGTGCAAGGCCGCAAGCGCCGGCACTGCGAACTCCGGCGTGCCGGCAAAGACGCGACGTCCAGAGGTTCAGATGACGGGACTCGGGGCCGCTCGCGCTCGGGTGCGCCGCCTGCGCGCTCGCGACGCTCTTTCTTCGAGCTTCTTGCGGATGCGTGTGCGCTTGAGCTCGGACAGGTAGTCGACGAACAGCTTTCCTTCGAGATGGTCCATCTCGTGCTGGATGCAGACCGCGAGCAACCCCCTCGGCCGCGAGCTCGAGCAGGCTTGCCGTCGCGATCCAGCGCGCGAACCGTGATCCGCGCCGCACGGTCGACCGGTCGAGATGCCGGGCACGGACAGGCACCCCTCCTCGCCCTCCGCGACGCCGTCGCGGGTGAGTATCTCGGGGTTGACCAGCGCGAGCGGCTCGTTGCGCTCCTGGCTTACATCGAGCACCAGCACGCGCTCGTGGACGTCGACCTGAGTCGCTGCGAGGCCCGACACCCGGCGCGCGCGTACATCGTCTCGAACATGTCCTCGATCAGCTGGCGGATCGCGCGCATCCACGGCCGCGACTGGCTTCGCCCTGGTGCGAAGCCGCGGATCCGGTACTCCAGTATGGTGAGAACTGCCATGTTTCGACTCGAACCTGCGACCCCCGTCAAGTTACCTGATCCGGGCGCCCGGGGACTCGCCCACTTTCTGCGGAAATGCTGCTAAAGTTAAGCCGCGCTTCGAACTTACAGACCACTAAAACGCTACTGGATTCCGTCGCCATCCAGTGGTCAGTCCTGACTGAGACTCAGTCGGCAGCAGCCTTCAGCGCAGGCCGGATTATGGGGCGACGGTCGCGACCCTGACACCCAGCGGAGTAAAGGGATGGATCGTCACCCACGCCTCGACCCCGACCATGCGCCGGCCGGGCGCCCTCGTCCGCGAGCCTGTGCCCTGGCTCTCGCCGGCGCTGCCTGGGGCTGGCCCTGGGCGCTGCGGCTCCACCCTGGCCCAGGACGAGGTCTCCGGCCAGTCGATGTCGGTCCCGCTCGCTCCTGACGCGCCCGATACCTACGTGGTCAAGCGCGGCGACACGCTCTGGGACATCTCGGCGGTCTTCCTGCGCGATCCCTGGTACTGGCCAGAACTCTGGTACGTCAACCCGGCGATCGAGAACCCCCACCTGATCTACCCCGGCGACGTGCTTCATCTCGTGTATGTCGACGGGCGCCCACGCGTCACGGTCGGCCGCGCCGGCGACGTGCGGCTCTCGCCGCAGGTGCGCTCGCAGCCGCTCTCCGAGGCGGTGCGCGCGATCCCGTATGACCTGCTGATGACCTTCGTCGGCCGGCCGGCGGTCCTGACCAAGGACCAGGCCAAGCACCAGCCGTACGTGATCGGTATCCGCGACCAGCATATCGTCGGCTCAGACCACAACGAGGTGTACGGCCGCGGTCTCGAGCAACCGGCGGTCGGCACGCGCTACTCGATCATCGCCGTTGGCGAGAAGCTCGAGGACCCCGATGACGGCGACCTGCTGGGCTACATCGGTCACTACGCCGGCACTGGCGAGGTCATCGACAACACCGGCTCCGACAAGAAGCGCGCTGACGCACATGCGCGTCACCGACTCCGGCCGGGAAATTCTCCAGGGCGACAAGCTCTTCCCGGCGCAGACGAAAATCGGCGCCGACTTCGTGCCAAGCGCGCCGTCCAAGGCTGATCTCGACGGGCAAGTGATCGCGGTCGTAGACGGCGTGTACGTCGCGGGCCGCTACCAGGTGCTCGCGATCAACCGCGGCAAGCGCGATGGGCTGGTGCCCGGCAACGTCGTCGGCATCTTCTCGCGCGGCGAGCAGGTCCGCAATCGCTACGACGCGAGCAGAACCTGGGGGAACATGGCGACGCACTACGAGAAGGTGCGCTGCCCACCGAGCGAGCCGGCACGCTGCTGCTCTTCACCGTGGACGACCGCATGAGCTACGGGGTCGTTGTCGAGAGCACGATCGACATGCGGCTCGGCGATTACATTCAGCACCCGAGCGTCGGGCACCGCGACACCGGTCTGTCGGCGCGCCTACGGCGGCTGACCGGCGCCTCGACACCAGACAAAGAGAGCCGATTCTCGAAGAGCCTGCCGGGCGCGAATCCCGGTAGGCTCTTCGCTGCATGGACGACCTCGAATCCTTGGCTCGCGCTCGCGCGCGCGCCCGGCCTGCACGCGGGCAGGCTGCCGCCCGGACCGTTGCGCGAGAATCGGCGCTGCTCGCGCGCGAATCGCGCAGCCGCGCTCGCGGCGCTCGGGCTGCACGGCAGCGGCGATCGATGCGCTCCGGAACCCTGACCCGGCAGGACTCGCCGCCGACGAGCGCTGGCTCGCGGGTAGCTAACCGCCGGATCGTGGGCTGCGGTACGCCCGGCTATCCGAGTCTGCTCGCAGCCATCGCCGACGCCCCGCTCGCGCTCTTCGTCGAGGGCGAGGCGGACGTCCTCGGCCTGCCGCAGCTCGCGATGGTCGGCGCCCGCAACCCACGACCGCGATCGGCCGCGACACCGCCACGCTGTTTGCCGCGCACCTCGCGCGCGCCGGACTCGCGATCACCAGCGGGCTCGCCCTCGGCATCGACGCGCGCGAGCCATCGCGGTGCGCTCGCAGGCAAGGGCCGCACGGTCGCGGTGCAGGGCCGCGGCCCCGACCGCATCTATCCCGCGGAGCACGCGGAGCTCGCGCGCGAGATTGCGGCGCAGGGTGCGCTCGTGACGGAATTTCCGACCGGAGTGCCACCGCTGCCGGAGCATTTTCCGCGGCGCAACCGCATCATCAGCGGACTCGCGATGGGGACGCTCGTCGTGGAGGCGGCGCTCGCGCAGCGGCTCGCTGATCACCGCCCGCCTCGCGAGCGAGCAGGGCCGCGAGGTGTTCGCCATTCCCGGCTCGATCCACAGCCCGCTGTCGCGCGGGTGTCATCGCCTGATCCGCCAGGGTGCAAAGCTCGTCGAGAGCGCGGACGACATATTCACGGAACTCGGAGCCCTTCTCGCTGGTCTTGGTGTAGAGGCGGCTCGTTCGAAGCGCCTGATGGGCAAGCGGAAACTGGCCGCGCGTTGGACAAGGAGTATGAAATCCTGTTAGATGCGCTCGGCTTCGAGCCGGCCAGCGTCGATGCGCTCGTGTCACGAACGGGCCTGCGCGCCGACGCGGTGGCTTCGATGCTGCTTATCCTCGAACTCGAGGGGCAGGTCGAACAGCAGCACGGCGGGGTCTTCTGCCGCAAGCTGCCGGGGAAACAGGAATGAAGGAAAGCGTCCTCGACATCCTGATCTACCTGTTCGAGAACTACTTCGATGGCGAGCTTGAGGATGGGTTTGAACCCGATCGCGACACGCTGACGCAGGAGCTCGAACACGCGGGGTTTCCCACCGCCGAGGTCGAGCGGGCTCTGCCTGGCTCGAGGAGCTCGCGGCGGACCCGGGCCGCGCGGAGCTCGCGTCGAACGGCCGCGCGATCCGCATCTTCGACACGCTCGAGCAGGCGCGGCTCGACACCGACTGTCGCGGCTATCTCGTCTACCTCGAGCACGTCGGGATCCTGTCGCCCACCCAGCGCGAGCGTGTGATCGACCGGCTGATGGCGCTCGACGGCGACGACATCGACATCGAGAAGCTGAAGTGGGTGGTGCTGATGGTGCTCTTCAGCCAGCCGGGAGCCGAAACCGCCTATTCGCGGATGGAGGACCTGGTGTTCGAGGACCGCAGCGGAGCGATCCACTGAGCGGCGTGCTACAGCGCGCAGACACGACGCCGCGGCCCGCCGCGGCTTGATTTTTCTGGGGCGGAGATTTCTTGACCAGGAACGTCGTCATCGTCGAGTCGCCCGCGAAGGCGAAGACCATCAAGAAGTACCTGGGCAAGGACTTCGAGGTGATGGCCTCCTACGGCCACGTGCGCGACCTCGTGCCCAAGGAAGGCGCGGTCGATCCGACCCGCCAGTTTGCGATGCGCTGGGAGATCATCGACAAGAACAGGAAGCACGTCGACGCGATCGCGCGCGCGGTGAGGAAGGCCGACGCGCTCTATCTCTCGACCGACCCCGACCGCGAGGGCGAGGCGATCTCGTGGCATCTCTACGAGCTGCTGAAGGACTCGGGTGCGCTCGACGGCAAGAGCGTGCATCGCAGCGTCTTCTACGAGATCACCCGCAACGCCGTGCAGGAAGCAGTCGATCAGCCGCGCGAGATCTCCGAGGAGCTGGTCAAGGCCTATCTCGCGCGCCGCGCGCTCGACTACCTCGTGGGCTTCAACCTCTCGCCGCTGCTCTGGAAGAAGGCCGGTCTCTCCGGCGCCTCGGCGGGGCGCGTGCAGATCGCCCGCGCTGCAGGATGATCTGCGAGCGCGAGGAGGAGATCGCGCGCGTTCAAGTCGCACGCGAGTACTGGACGATCGACGCCCAGGCCGAAAAGGACGCGCAGCAGTTCGGCGCGCGACTCGCGCAGTTCCGCGGCGAAAGGTCGAGCAGTTCACGGTCACCACCGCCGGCGCGAGGCCGAGGAGGTGCGCAGCGCGCTCAACCAGGCGGCGGCCGGAAACCTCACTGTCGCGAACGTCGACCGGAAGCAGCGCCGGCGCAACCCCGTCGCCGCCCTTCACGACCTCCACCCTGCAGCAGGAGGCCGGCGCGCAAGCTCGGCTTCGGCGCGCAGCGCACGATGCGGATCGCGCAGCGGCTCTACGAAGGCGTGGACTTCGGCGAGAGGACCGGTCGGCCTCATCACCTACATGCGCACCGACTCGGTGAACCTCGCCGTGGAGGCCGTGCGCGAGATCCGCTCGACGATCGCCACGCTGTACGGCGAGGAAGCGCTGCCGGATGCGCCGCGGACGTTACACGCACCAAGTCGAAGAACGCGCAGGAAGCGCACGAGGCCGTGCGCCCGACGTCGCCGCGAGCGCATCCCCGAGAAGCTCGCGCGGCAAGCTCGACGCGCGACGAGCTCAAGCTCTACACGCTCATCTGGCGCCGCGCGGTGCGCGAGCCAGATGGAGGCCGCGGTGTTCGATACGGTGGCCGTGGATCTCGACGCGGGCCAGGGCCACGTATTCCGCGCCAACGGCTCGACGCTGATCACGCCGGGATTCCTCGCGGTGTACCGCGAGAGCTTCGATGACGCCGCTTCGACGACGAGAACGACCGGATGCTCCCGGCGATGGAGGTCGGCGATCGCGTCAGGCTGCTCGAGATACGAGCCCGAGCAGCATTTCACCGAGCCGCCGCCGCGCTACTCCGAGGCGAGCCTCGTCAAGGCGCTCGAGGAGCACGGCATCGGCCGTCCCTCGACCTACGCGAGCATCATCCAGACGCTGCTCTACAAGAAGTACTGCGAGCTCCTGAACAAGCGCTTCGTGCCGACCGACCTCGGCAAGATCGTCAACCGCTTCCTCACGCGGCAACTTCGAGCGCTACGTCGATTACGGCTTCACGGCCGAGATGGAGGACGAGCTCGACAACATCTCGCGCGGCGAGGAGGACTGGGTGCCGGTGCTCGAGCGGTTCTGGGAGGCACTGAGCGCGCAGATCGCCGACGTCGACGAGAACGTCACGCGGCAGGACGTTTCGATGGCACGCGGACATCGGTACCGATCCCGTTTCGCGGCAAGCCGGTGAGCGTGCGCTACGGCCGCTACGGCGCGTTCGCACAGATCGGCACGCGGGAGGACGAGGAGAAGCCGAAGTTCGCGAGCCTGCGCCCGCACCAGCGGATGGATACGCTCACGCTGCCGGAGGCGCTCGAGCTCTTCAAGCTGCCGCGCGTCGTCGGGCAGACCGACGACGGTCACCCGATCCGCATCGCGATCGGCCGCTTCGGGCCCTACGTGCAGTTCGGCGCCGAAGAAATACGCCTCGCTCAAGGTCGACGACGACCCGTACACGATCACGCTGGAGCGCGCGCGCGATCTCATCCGCGAGAAGCTCGAGATCGAGGCCAACCGCATCATCCGCGAGTTTCCAGAGGCAGGCATCCAGGTGCTGAACGGCCGCTACGGGCCGTACATTACCGACGGCAAGCGCAACGGGCGGGTTCCGAAGGACCGCGACCCGAAGTCGCTCACGCTCGAGGAATGCAAGACGCTGCTGGAAGCCGCCCCACCGCGACGCGGACGCTGGGGACGCAAGACCCCTTCCGCCGACAAGACGCCTGCCGGCGAAGCGCCGCCGACCGCGACCGGCGAGCCGGTGAAACCGAAGGCTGCGACGCGCCGAAGGGCAAAGACCCCGGCGGAAGTGGAGGCCGCGGCACCGAAGCCGGCGCGTGCGGCCGCGCGCGCGGCAGCCAAACCTCCCGCGCGCAAGAAGGCGGCACGCAAGCGTCCGCCGCGACCGGGTGTCGTGAAGAAGCGCGCTGGAGCCGGCGACGACTGACACGGGGCCCGGCCTCGTCGCCGTGAGGGACGGAGGACAGGTCATGTGGCAGATCACACGAACGGCTTGTCTCGTCGTACTCGGCGGGCATTGCGCCCGGAATCGCGGTCGCCCAGGAGATCGGCTGGGACGCCAACGGCCGCGACGTCCAGGGCACGCGCTATCTCCCCGCCGCGCGAGATTACGCGCGAGAACGTCAGCCGCCTCGAGCCGGCGTGGACCTATCGCACCGGCGAGGCTGACGCGAGCTTTGCGACCGAGAAGGAAACGTCCTTCGAGGTGACGCCGCTCGTCGTCGACGGCACGATGTACGTCGGCACGCCGCTCGGGCGCGTGATCGCGCTCGACCCGGCGACCGGCCGCGAGCGCTGGGTGTACGACCCGAAGATCGCACGCGACGTGGAATATGGAGACTTCGCGAGCCGCGGCGTGTCGAGCTGGCTCGACGAGAAAGCGCCAGCGGATGCCGTCTGCCGCCGGCGCATCTTCGCCGCGACCGCCCAGTCGCAGCTCATCGCGCTCGACGCACGCGACGGGCGTCCCTGCGCCGGCTTCGGCCGCGACGGAATGGTGGATCTCAAGCAGGGGCTTCGCATCCCGCCCTTCGAGCCCGCGGCGTATTCGATGACCTCGCCGCCCGTGGTCGTCAACGGGCTCGTCGTGACCGGCTCATCGGTTGCCGACAACACGCGCCCGGATCTCCCGAGCGGCGAGGTGCGGGCCTGGGACGCGCGCACCGGCGCGCTCAAGTGGAGCGTGGGATCCCGTGCCGCAGAACCCCGCGGACCCCGCCTATCGCGAATGGCGCGGCGCGATGGCGCACAAGACGGGTGCCGCGAACGCATGGTCGGTGCTCTCCGCCGACCCGGAACGCGGAATGGTGTACGTCCCCACCGGCAGCGCTGCACCCGACTACTACGGCGCGCTGCGGCTCGGCGACAACCGCTACGCGAATTCCATCGTCGCGCTGCGTGCCGCCACCGGCGAGGTCGCATGGGCGTTCCAGACGGTGCATCACGATCTCTGGGACTACGACAACGCCTCGCCGCCGGCGCTCGTGACGCTACGCCGCGACGATCGGGCGATTCCAGCGGTCCTGCAGGCGACAAAGAGCGGAATGCTGTTCGTGCTCGATCGCGAAACCGGCACGCCGGTTTTCCCGGTCGAGGAACGCGCGGTGCCTTCGAGCGACATTCCGCTCGAGGAGGCGGCGCGCACGCAGCCGTTCACCAGCGTCACGCCGCCTTTGAGCCCGCATCGCTTCACCGTGGAGGAAATCTGGGCCACCAACGACGCCGACCGCGCCGCGTGCCGCGCCGCGATCGCTGGGCTCCGCAACGAAGGCATCTTCACGCCCCCGAGCGTCAAGGGCACGCTGGTGCTGCCGTCGAACATCGGCGGCGCGCACTGGGGCGGAGTCGCCGTCGATCCCGAGCGCCAGATCGCGGTCGTCCCTGTCAACCGGATCGCCGCAGTCGTGCAGCTCATCCCGCGCGAGGGCTTCGACCTGAAGCGCGCGCGCAAGGACGACGAGCGCCTCGGGCACGACTACGAGTACAACATGATGCGTGGCACGCCCTATGTGATGCGGCGCCGGATGCTGCTCGCGCCATCGGGAGTACCCTGCACTCCGCCGCCCTTCGGTACGCTGGTCGCGATCGATCTCAAGACCGGCGCTCGCCTGTGGGAATCGCCACTCGGCTCGGTCGCCGGGCTGGTCGGCCCGGAAATGGCGGCAAAGCTTGGCGCCGACTGGGGCTCGCCCAATCTCGGCGGGCCCATCGTCACCGCGGGCGGCGTGGTGTTCATCGCCGCCGCGCTCGACCGCGCTCTGCACGCCTTCGATGTCGAGACCGGTCGTGAGCTCTGGCGCGGCGCGCTGCCCGCAAGCGGCAAGGCGACGCCGATGAGCTACCGGCTCGCCTCCGGTGAGCAGTACGTGGTCGTCACTGCCGGCGGAGGCGACGTCATGGGGCAAGGGCGATCACGTCGTCGCCTTCCGACTCCCGCGCTGAGCCCCTGCTATTCTTCTAATCGATGGCGACCGACGCATTACCCATCGCTGACGTCGCAACGTACCTGCGCGGCCTGCACGACGCGCTGACCTTGGGCGTCGAAGCCGCGGATGGCGCGGGACGTTTCCGCCGCGATGCCTGGCGCCGCGCCGAGGGCGGCGGCGGCGAGACGCGCGGTGCTGCGCAACGGGGCGGTGTTCGAGCAGGCGGGCATCAACTTTTCGCACGTCCGCGGCGGACAGCTTCCCGCCTCGGCCACCTCCTCAGCGGACCCGAGCTCGCCGGGGCTTCCTTCGAAGCCATGGGTGTGTCGCTCGTCGTACATCCGCGCAATCCGCACGTGCCGACCTCGCACGCCAACGTGCGCTTCATCGTCGCGAACCCGGCGCACGATCAGGCGGTGTGGTGGTTCGGCGGCGGTTTCGACCTGACGCCGTATTACCCGCGCGACGAGGACGCGCTGCACTGGCATCGCACGGCCCGGTCCGCGTGCGAGCCGTTCGGCGCGGACGCTGTACACGCGCTGCAAGAACTGGTGCGACCGAGTATTTCTACCATCAAGCACCGCGACGAGACGCGCGGCGTCGGCGGCCTCTTCTTCGACGACTGGAACGAGCCCGGCTTCGAGCGCTCGTTCGCGCTTCATGCAGAGCGTTGGTAATTCTTACCTGCCGGCCTACCTGCCGATCGTCGAGCGCCGCAAGGACACGCCGTACGGCGAGCGCGAGCGCGATTTCCAGCTCTACCGTCGCGGACGCTACGTCGAATTCAACCTGGTCTACGACCGCGGCACGCTGTTCGGACTGCAGTCCGGCGGCCGCACCGAGTCGATCCTGATGTCGCTGCCGCCGCTCGCGCGGTGGGAGTACGAGTACGCACCGGAGCCGGGTTCGCCGGAGTCGCGCCTCGCCGATTATCTGCGCCCGCGCGACGCTGGCTCTCGGAGCTCGAACGCTGACCGCGCCGCGCGCGCGCGAGGCCTTTACCGCAGTGCAACTTTACATATTGAGCGGACGGCCGTCGTGCGCTTGCGACCAGTTGTTTCAATTGTTGCGATTAGCTGCACGCTCGCGTAGCTTGCGCGCCAACGGCATTAGTCGAAGGGCACACCCGCCGCGAGGCGGGATCGAAAAATCACAGCTCTTGGTTCGCTGGGAAGCAAGAAAGCCGGGCTACACACGAGGGAGACATTGCGGACCCGCAGGAATGCGGCGCCCGCTCAATTTCCTCGACGCACGTAGATCGATCGCGACACTTTCATCGGGTGCCGCGTGCATTCGTCGACGGCCGGACGTGAGAATCCTAAAAACGTCCTGCGGAGGGGACCATGTCCAAACGCACATTGACCACATTGCTGTCCGCGATTGCGGTATCGGCAGCGGCCGCATTGTCGGTGCCGACCGCGACGCTGATCGCGGCGCCATCGAGCGAAGCTGGCAAGAGTTCATCGGCGAAAGCCGTCTCCAACAAGATCTACATCGTGCGTCTCGCGGAAATCGCCGGTGACCGCCTACAAGGGCGGCATCAAGGGCTACGCCGCGACCAAGCCGGCGGCTGGAAAGAAGAGTCGATCCGACTTCGTCCAAGGTCGTCAACTACATGTCGTAGCCTGACAGGTCGCCACGATGCTGGTGCCCGCCGCGGCGGGCGGCGGCAAGAAGATCTGCACAGCTACGGTTACGTGTTCAACGGCTTTGCCGCTGAAGTGACCGAGGCGCAGGCCGACAAGGTCCGCTCGATGTCGGGCGTTCCTGTCGGTGGAGAAGGACGTGATGGTCGAGGTCGACACTTCGTCGACCCCTCATTCCTCGGCCTCGACGCACCGAACGGTCTCTGGGACCAGCTCGGCGGCGCCGGGCGGCGCCGGCGAAGACATCATCATCGGCGTCATCGACTCCGGGCATCTGGCCGGAGAGCCTGAGCTTCTCGATCGCACCGGGCGCGAACGGGAACGCGATCCAAGGACGGCGAAGCTCGCCTATCAGCAGATTCCCGGCTGGCACGGCAAGTGCACGCCGGGCGAGGCGTTCAACTGCGTCGCTCTGCAACCAGAAGCTGATCGGCGCACAGCACTTCAACGCGGCCTGGGGCGGCGACGCCGCCATCGAGCGCGAGCGTGCCGTGGGAGTTCACGTCGGCCGCGCGACTACAACGGCCACGGCACGCACACCGCGTCGACCGCGGGCGGCAACCACGGCGTCGCCGTGACGACGGCCCGGCGGCGGTGTTCGGCCGCGATCAGCGGCATGGCGCCGCGCGCGCGCATCGCGGTGTACAAGGCGCTGTGGTCGACGGCAGGACGCGGCGACCGCGCAGCGGCTACACGCTCCGACCTCGTGGCGGCGATCGATCAGGCGGTCGCCGACGGCGTCGACGTCATCAACTACTCGATCAGCGGCACGACTGACGAACTTCGCCGACCCGGTCGAGATCGCGTTCCTGTTCGCGGCGGACGCCGGTGTCTTCGTCGCGGCTTCGGCGGGCAACAGCGGCCCGGCGACGTGCACGGTTGCGCACCCGAGCCCGTGGCTCACGACGGTCGCGGCGGGTACGCACAACCGCAGCGGCCAGCGGCCGGCTGACGCTCGGCGACGGAGCGACCTATTACTGGCGCCTCGGTGGCGACGCACGGCCGTGCCCGGCGCCGCTCATCGACTCGACGGCCGCCGGCCTTCCCGGCGCCGATCCCGACCGCGGTGGCGCTCTGCTTCTACGGCGCTCGACAACGGCGGCACGCCGGTGCTCGACCCGGCCAAGGTCGGCCGGCAAGATCGTCGTCTGCGATCGCGGCATCAACGCGCGCGTCGCCAAGAGCGCACGCGGTCAAGGCAGGCGGGCGGCGTCGGCATGATCCTCGTCAACACGAGCCCCAATTCGCTGAACGCCGACTTCCACTTCGATGCCCATCGGTGCACCTCGCAGATACCGACCGTACGGCGGTCAAGGCGTACGCCGCGACCGCGGTGCGACCGCGACGGTGCATCGCGGCGGCAGATCATCTTCTACGCGCCGGCGCCGCTCACGGCGTGCGTTCTCGTCGCGCGGCCTCGCTCCGCGCAGGCGGCGGCGACCTGCCTCAAGCCCGACCTCATCGCGCCTGGCCAGGACATCCTGGCGGCGTACGCGCCGGCGTTCAGCAACGCTGGACTTCAACCAGATACAGCGGCACGTCGATGTCGAGCCCGCACGTCGCCGGTCTCGGCCGCGCTGCTGATGGATCTGCCACCCGAGCTGGACGCCGATGATGATCAAGTCGGCGCTCATGACCTCGGCGACTACGATACCGTCGGCCCGACCGGCGTTCCGGCCAACCCCAACAGCGCGGTGACGATCGTCGCGCCAGGGCGCCGGCCATGTGCGGCCGAACAAGGCGGCCGATCCGGGCCTGGTGTTCGACCACGGCTTCAACGACTGGCTGGCGTTCCTCTGCGGCACAACGACCGCGGTGGGCCCCGCGCGACCTGCAGCGCGCTGCATGGCGCGGATTCTCGCTCGATCCGAGCGACCTGAACGTCGCCGTCGATTGCCATCGGCGATCTCACCGGCAGCAGACGGTGCGGCGGCGGGTGACGAACGTCGGCAGCAGCGCCGCGACATACACGCCCACCGTGACGGGTCTGGCAGGATTCAACGTCACGGTCGCTCCGGCGAGTCTTGCGTTGAACTCCGGGTCAGGAGCGCCACGTTCACCGTGACCATTCACGCGCAACGACTGCGGCGTTCGGTCAGCGTTCACGGGTGGTCAGCTCACCTGGTCCGACGGGAGTCACGCGGTGCGCCTGCCGCTGATCGTTGCGGCATTGCCGCTGGCCACGCCGGCGGAGGTCTCGAGTACGGGCAGGGCGATCTCCTATACCGTCAAGTTCGGATACACGGGCCCGTTCGGCGGCGACCGCCCGCGGTCTCGTCCCCGCGACGACGACCGCTGGTAACGTGAAGGACGATCCGACCGACGCCGCCTGCAGCCTGACCACGCCAAACGCGTTCAAGCAGGTAGTGGCGATTCCGGCCGGAACGACCTACGCCGCTTCTTCGCTGTTCGACGACTTCGTCGACGGTGACGGCGACGACCTCGACCTGTGCGTGGTCAGCGCCGGCGGGCACGGTCGTCGCGAGCAGCGGCGGCGCGACGGCGAACGAGACTGCCAACATCGTGAACCCGGCGGCCGGTGACTACGACGGTGGTCGTTGCGCCCTTTGCGACCGATGGACCGGACGCGAACTTCACGCTGTTCCAGTGGCTGCTGGGCAGTGCGTCCGCGGGCAACATGACCGTCACCGCGCCTGCGTCAGCGGTCATCGACGGTACGGGAACGATCCTGAGCTTCTCGGCCTCGCGGCCGGAACGAAGTACCTGGGATCGGTCCCGTACAACAACGGTGTTGCATTTATCGGAACGCCGACGATCGTCCGCGTAGACACCCGCAGGTCTCGCGGCTCGACTCCGTCGAGATCAAGCGCCCCGGGGAGAAATCCCCGGGGCGTTTTCTTTGGGCGATTCGAACGTACCGCGCCGTCACCGTAGAGTCGGCGGGACGGGCTGATCGACGGCAGCGCGATCAGGTCGGATCCATGGGTGACGGCGGTTGCGCGCGTCCGGCGGGCAGAGGACGAACGTGCTGGTGGCACCGGTGTGGTAAGGTCATCGGCGTCCCCGCGGCGTCCACGCGGATGCGATACCCCGCACGAGCGCCTGCGTGTACATCATGCCGGGCTCGGGGCACCGCCAGCGAGCCGTCGGGCCAGGTGACTGATTCGACGGTTAGCACCTTCACGTCGTCGAGAGCGACGCCGGCGCGCTGGGCAGCGCGTCGGCACGTATCTGCTCGATCATCGGCTGCATAACCTGACTCCCGGACGTTTCGCTCGCACGCTCGGTTTCCGGGCTTGTCCTCGCGATCCGCACGTCCGTCCATCTGCTCACGGCTCATCGGCGCGCACGCCACCAGCGCAAGGGCGAGCGGCACGATGCCGCAGGCTCGGCGCCATGATCGGTTTCATCCGCACTCCTTCACACAAAGAGCCCGGCACAAGGCCGGGCTCCATGGTCGCAGAACCGACGTCCGGCGTCAGGGGGCTGATCGCCTCGAGCGCCGCGGCCGCGTCGACGAGGCCGTGGCCCGCATCGAAGCTCACGCCACCCGGACCGATGTCCTCGGATCGGGAAGGTGATCGTCGGACGGTCCGAGGTGAAGCGCAGCGGCAGATCGGACGCGCCGTCTGCTGGCAGCGTCGTACGGATCTGCTCAACCGGTGAGTGCCGGCTCTTGTCCAGCATCAAGGCCGCGACCGCCGCGACGCGGCGCCGAGGCCGAGGTGCCGAAGAAGTTCCGGTACTCGTCCAGGGGATTGTCGAGCCCGCTGATAAACGTGCTGAAGGGACTGTTGAGCCGTCGCCGTCGTCATCGTCATAGCTCGAGTCGGAGAGGAAGAACGTGGTGTTGCCACCGTCCGTCCCGTCACGCTGGGCACCTGGCGGACCTGCGGGTGCCGAGTCGAGCCCCGAAGCGATCGAAGTAGATCGGGACACCGCCCGCCGACGAGAAGTCGTTCAGGCACGCGGAGCGCACGGGCTCAGGTCGATCGCCGGTGTCTGTGTGTCGTTTGGGGGCACGAGCCCACTGGTGCTGAACGGCACCGTGACATACCACGAGGCCGCGCCGATCGCCTGGTTGCCCGCGGCGTTCGAGTGACCGAACGAGGTGCCGCTGTTCGTTGCGAACTGGAGCACGCCGAACACGCCCTGGTTGTCGAACCAAGAGTACTTGACGACGCCCGGATCCGGCCCGTCGTTCAGCACGAAGGCGATGAAGAACAGCTGCGCGGTTTTCGGCGGGCCAGGTAGAAGAAGCCCCGCCACGTCGACCGCATCGCCGACGATCTCGTTGTCGTCACCGGTGATCTGGCAGGTGATACCGCGATGGACACCCGGCGGGCAGTTGCGGATGAGGTGTCCCTTGTAATCGAAGAACACGATGTCGAGGTCACTCTCCGCGCCGACCGCGAGCGACGGCTCTGCCCGGCCTTCAGCCGTGCGTACGTTGTCGCCGTCAGGTGCGGTTGATCCCATTGGAAGCTGAAGAGCGTGAACCCCGCTCTCCGCATCCGGCTGCGGGAACACTGGCTGCAGGATCGTCGAACAGCTCGGAGTCGCGCCAAAACTGTGGAAACGACGCGTCACCGGCTTGCCGTTTAGCTTCACGAAGCAATTGACCCTCGTTGAATGCATTCTCGTACGAGTTGCGCGCCTGGTTGCCCGCCGACGAGTAATACGGCACGCCGCGGCCGCGACGATGTCGACCGCCTGCGCGACCATGCCGTCCATGAAGAAGGGCTCTTCGGATAGCGCACGTCGTCGACGATCACGTCCTGCGCCAGCGTCCGCGAGCTCGATGATGCCTTCCGCGAAGTCGAACTCGCTGTTGAACGCGCTGTGGAACGCGATCCCCGCCCCGGGCGCTACGTCATGGATCAGCTGCGCCATGCCGCGGCCCTCGTCGCTGGCCCGGGCAGGCACCGTTGTCGAGGATCGTGGTGTTGACCGGCAGCTCACCGCTCGCGATGTCCTGGGCGAAAGACGTGTTTCGCGCCCCCGGCTGGAAGGGCGGCGGATTGCAGTTCATGCTGTCGGACAGCGTCCCCACCGTGAGACCCGAGCCGTTGACGCCATTCGCGGCACGCGCCTGCGGACCGTTCAGCGACACGTCGCCCTGCGTAATCGCGTCGGCGGCAGCGCATCGACCGTCGCGAGCACCGGCCGCGCCGAGCGCAGCGACGTCAGCGCCGCGAGCTGACCCAGCGCCTTCACCGGCACCTGCGCAGACACCCAAGCGGACCGCGGGCCTTGACCTTCGTGGCACCGAGCGCGCGCAACGAGACGCGTGCTAGCGCCGCGCGTCGTTCGCGTAGGCATCGATGCCGACCATTCCCTTGGCCGAGCGCAGCGCCTTGTTCTTCGTCTTGAACGCCTTCGCCGTCACGCCCTCTCCCGGACGCTTCCTGGTACTCCTCGTACAGATTGCTCAACCACGGACCGATCTTTGCGTGCGGCCCGTTCTTGACCGCGTTCAGCACCGGATCCGGTCGTCGGGTAGCGGCGCGCCAACGTACGGCCGTCGCCCCGACGAACAAGAGACACAGCCGCAAATACTGCGGCAAGACAGCGTCCCTGACCATTGGGTTTCCTCCATGCTGTTTTCCAGGGCGCGCTGCGGAACCCGAGCGGCCGGGCGCATGCGCCGGTACGTGCGAAGCGTAGCTCGCCGCGAGACACGAAATTTGCGCTGAGTGGTAATAATGCAACGGTGAACTATCGCCACGCGTTCCACGCCGGCAACTACGCGGACGTGGTCGAAGCACGTCATCCTGGCGATGCTGATCGAGCACCTGAAGGCGAAGCCCGCGCCGTTCATGTACCTCGACACCCACGCCGGGCGCGGCCGCTATGACCTGAGCCACGCGCAGCCCCAACGCAGCGGCGAGTACCTCGGCGGCATCGGCCGGCTGCTCAAGGCGCCGGCTGCGAGTCTGCCCGCGGAGGTGGCCGCCTACGTCGATCTCGTCCGGCGCAGCGCCGGTCCTGAGCGCAGTCCGATCACGGCGTATCCCGGCTCGCCGCTCATCGTCGAGCTGCTGCGCCGGCCCACCGACCGCCTGGGTGCTCGTCGAGAATCATCCGGCCGAAGCCGCCGCGCTGCGCGAGTCGATCGGCCGGGCGCGCCGCGTCACCGTGCTGGAGCAGGACGGGTATGCAGCGCTCAAGGGCCAGCTCCCACCCGCCGAGCGGCGCGGGCTCGTGCTGATCGACCCGCCGTACGAGGCCGAAGCCGAGTTCGATGCGGTAATCCGGGCCCTGATTTCCGGACACGAACGGTGGCCCACCGGCATGTACTGCATCTGGTACCCGCAGAGCAGAGCGCGCCGGGGAGCCTGCGGTTCCATCGCGAGCTCCGCGAGTCAGGAATCCGCCGCATCCTCGACGCGCAACTCTCCGTGCTGCCGCCCGACAGCGCGGTCGGCATGCAGGGCTGCGGGCTCGCGATCGTCAATCCGCCGTGGCAGCTCGACCTGGCGCTCGCGCAACTGCTGCCGCAGCTTCATGCGCTGCTTGCGCCCGACGGCGCCGGCGGCACGCGGGTGGAGTGGCTGGTGCCGGAGTAGCCGCGGCAGAGACCGCCATCGCCGCAGCGCGCTATCGAATCGCGCAGCAGCGGGTCACCGGAGGCGCGCCGTCTCCTGGTACCGGAAGCAGGTTCGGACGTGGTCGTTGACCAGGCCGGTCGCCTGCATGTGCGCGTAGATGATCGTGCTGCCGACGAACTTGAAGCCGCGGCGCTTGAGATCCTTGCTGAGCGCGTCGGATTCCCGGCTGGTCGCGGGCACCTGCTTGATCGAGCGAGCGGCTGATTGACGATCGGCTTGTCCGTCTACGAAGGACCAGAGGTACTTCGCAAAACCCCGAGCTCGTCCTGCACGGCGAGCACGCAGCGCGCGTTCGTGATCGCGGATTCGATCTTGAGCCGGTTGCGGACGATGCCGGGAACTTCATCAGGCGCCTCGACCGTGCGCTTGTTGAAACGCGCGACGCGCTCGGGATCGAACTCCGCGAATGCCTCGCGATAGCCCGCACGCTTGTTCAGGATGGTCGACCAGCTCAGCCCCGCCTGTGCGCCCTCGAGGATCAGGAACTCGAACTGCGTGCGATCGTCGCGCACCGGGACGCCCCACTCCTCGTCGTGGTAGCGGACGTATGCCTCGCTCAGCCCGTATTCGACCAGGGGCAGCGAGTGCGGCCGTCGTCCAAACCCAGCGTCTTCATGGGTGTCGGCTTCTTGGTAATGATGAAGAAATCAGGGCGCGCAGGGTAGCACCCGACGCCTACGGTCGGCAGCCACGATGGACTCAGCCGAGGTCCATCGGACTGCGCACGCCCAGTCCACCGCGGTTCAGCACGTGCGTGTAGATCTGAGTCGTACGGACGTTGCTGTGCCCCAACAGCTCCTGCAGCGTGCGAATGTCGCTAGCCAGATTCGAGAAGGTGCGTTGCAAACAGAATGACGCAAGGTATGACAGGAGGCCGGTTTCTCGATCGCGGGAGCGACACCCTTGGAGCGATCGACTTCGGGAGCACTTCGTCTAGCGTGCGTTTGGGGCCTAACAACGCGATGCACGCTAATGCCAACCCACCGGCCGTTGGACGCAGCCTCTCTACCCGCAGTAGCTTACGATCCGGCTCCTATGGAGGGTCTAATGAAACGAACGTGGATCATCGCTGCGCTCGTGCTGTCGGCCGTCTCGAGCACCATCGCGCAGCAGCAGAGCGCACGGACACGGGATGCGGCGAGTACCGAGCAGGCCGTTCAGAAGCAGGATCAGGAGCGGATTCGCGCGCAGATCGCTGCCGACACCATCGCGCTTCGCCGCATCTATGCCGATGACTTTCTCGGCATCGGGCCGACCGGCGTCGTGCGTAACAAGGCAGAGGTCATCGCTGACTTCACAACGCATGCGCTGACGTACCAATCCATCACCACCGCCGAGGTTCGCGTGCGCGTGTATGGAAATACCGCGGTGGAAACCGGTCGCTCCACGATGGTCGGACAGGACAAGGGCAAGGACGTCCCGCGCGAAAACCGTTTCACGCGCGTCTGGGTCATGACGGACGGGAGGTGGCAGCTGGTGGCGAATCACTATTCGCTGATGACCACGCAATAGGAATCATGCGGTTCTGGCAGAGGTTGCGGTACGTCGAGGGTGAGCGCGAGGCCGTGCTCCTGGGAGCGGCCTAACAAGTTTACGGAGTTCCCCCGTCAAGATCGGAGTGAGATATTTCGATCGAGATCGCTGTGCGTGGCGGCGCTCGACTTTGAGTCGCAGACGCGGATCGGGATCGCTGGCGAAGAACAGACTGCATCTCTACGCGGCCTTGTTGGATGGGGTGATGGAGTCATCCGGGCCAAGATAAAAGTCGCGTACGGTGTCCTCATTCGCTGTTCGGCGAGCGGGCGCTGCGACTGGATCGGGTCGCCGCGCGTGTGATGGCATCGCCAGGAGGTTAGCCAGGGTTTCTCACCGTACTCGGTCTGACCTCGTTGTCGATCTTGCGTCGCGTCTGCGTGGCGGGATCAGTTCAGGCGCAGCGCGCCGCGCGTGGATGGCGGCGCCAGGCGTTGGGATCGTAGTCCTCGTGGTGGGCGAGGATGGCCCAGACGGTGCGCAGGTGCTTGTTGGCGATCGCCACCAGCGTCTTGTGATAGCCGACGCGATCGTGCAGCGCGACGATCCAGTGTTCGAGCCGGGAGCGGCGCAGCGGGCTCGCGTTTGCGGGCGGCTTGCAGGGTGGAGCGTGCGCCCTGGGTGAGCAGGCCGCGCAGGTAGGCATCGCCGCGTTTGGTGATGACACCGAGGCGTGCTTTGCCGCCGGAGCTGTGCTGGCGGGGCACGAGGCCACACCAGGCCGATAGGCTGCCGCCCGTTGCGGAAGTCGCGCGGGTTGGCGATCGTGGCGATGAGCGCGCTCGCGGTGATGGTGACCGATGCCGAGGACGGCCTGCAGCCGCTGGGCGTGCTCACTGTGGCGGGCGTGTTCGCGGATCTGCACATCGCATTCATCGATGCGCTCATCGATCTGCCGCAGATGCTCGATGACGTGCGTGAGGATCGGCCGGAACCGCGCGGGCAGCCGCTCATCCTCAGCCAGGCGCGGCAGCTGTCGCCGCAGCACGGCCGACTGAGCGCCCGAGCCAGAGGCCGAACTCGGCCAGCAGGCCGCGCGTACGATTGAGCAGCGCCTTGCGCTCCTCCAGGTACTCCCGCCCGTGCCCGATGCCAGGCGAGCATCGCCTGCTGATCGATCGATTTGACGGTGACGAAGCGCATATTCGGCTGGCGCACCGCGCTCAGGATCGCCTGCGCATCGTTGCGGTCGTTCTTCGCGCCACGGCTCAGCCGATAGGGCTCGACGAGCTCGGCGGCCATCAGCCTGGGCGTGTGGCCGTGCTGCGTCAGGAACCGGGCCCAGTGATGTGCCGAGCTGCACGCTTCCATGCCGATCAGGCACGGGGCAGGTTGGCCGCCCACTCGGCAAAGCCCGCGAAACTGAACTGCCGGAAGAACACGGCGCGGCCCGCGGCGTCGCCCGCGCACACCACGATGACCTCCTTTGCGAGGTCCACACCGACGGTAGTAATCTCGTTCATGAGTTCCCCTTCGCTGGTTTCAGATTGATGCTGCAACTTCAATCTTGGCACTTCGATGCCGTGCGACTCACGTCGCTTCAGTGGAGGGGAACTCCCTTTATTCGCTGCAGCCGACGGGATAGTTCCCTACGGTTTAGTGGACACCCTGATCTAACGATCAGGAGTGTTCGAGATGCCGAAGACCAGGACCGCGAACGACGCTACAAGTACAGCGAGCGCGTTCAAGGCCACAGCCGTTCGATTGAGCCAGCTGTCCGGGCGTCAGCAGTGCAGGATGTTGCCGAGTCTCTTTACATCCACCCGTTCATGTTGTCTCGTTGGCGCAAGCAGGCGCGCGAGGGCGTGATCGTGACCAAGGCGAGTGCAGATGGACAAGGAAGTGGCCGCGGAGCTCAGGGCGCTGCGCAAGATGAAGAAGCGAGCACGAGCGGCTGAAGCTCGAGCATGAGATTTTAAAAAAGCCATCGAGTTCACTTCCGCTCGAAAGCGCAGATCTTCGCCTTCATCCAGCACCACCAGGACGCGTTCCCGGTGAGAGCGCTGTGCAGGCTCTATGGCGTCAGTCCTGCCGGTTTCTATGCCCGGCAGCAGCGCCCGCCGTCGCGGCGAAGCGGTGAGGATCAGCGCCTGGTGGAACAGATCCGGCAAGTACACACCGCGAGCCGGGAGACCTATGCGCAGCCCCGAGTCCATGCCGCACTTCGTCGTCAGGGTGCGAAGACGTCGGACGCCGCCGTATCGAGCGGATCATGCGCGAGCACGTCATCCAGGGCTGCTCAACACGGCTCTACCGCCGTCTGCCCGGGCTTGCCAGGTTCTATACCGACATCGACTGCAAGACCCATCAGCACGCGGTGACCGCCGCGGATCAGGTTTGGGTGTCGGATGTGACCTCTACCTGAAGGTCTCCGGCCAATGGCGATACCTGGCCGCCGTCATGGATCGCCACTCCGCAGGCTCTTGGGCTGGGCGCTGGGCACGGAACGCACGGCGGCGCTGACCCGTCGCGCACTGAATGCAGCGCTTAGGAACGCGTCGACCCCGCTCTGGAACGATCTTCCATGCGATCGAGGTGTGGAGTTCATTAACCACGACTTACGTGATCGACTGCTGCCGCAGCGGCTTTGTGCAATCGGTGAACCGGCCTCGGCGGATCACCGACAACGCACATCGAGTCGTGGCACAGACGCTCAAGTCCGACCTGTACCACCGCCGATCATTCAACACCGACTATGAGCTGCGCGGTGCCGTGCGGAACTACATCGGGTTCACAGCCGCTACCGTCTGCACTCGGCTCTCGGTTATCGTTCGCCTGTCGAGTTCGAGGCAGTGTTCACTAACTACAGGGTGTCCACTTTTGCGTAGGGAACTTCCAGCCGCTTCGCGGCTCGGCTTAATTCAGCCGTTAGGCGCTCAAAAACGTGCCCATCGTACCGTCAGCATTATTTGGGCCAGCGCTTAACTCCGAATGGCCTTCTAACAAGATGTCTTATGCGCACGCCAGATATTCCAGATTGACGCTTTCACCACCTCGCCGGTCTCGCAGGAAATCCCGCCGCGGTGATACCGGATGGATCGCTTTCTGGACGATGCAACGCTGCAGGCCACGCGCCGCCGAGAACAGCCTGGCCGAGACGGCACTGTCGTGCCCCGAAAGGCGGCGACTATCGACTGCGCTGGTTCACGCCCATCGTCGAGGTGCCGCTTTGTGGTCATGGCACCCCCGGCGAGCGCAGCGGCGGTCATGGAGCGAAGCTGGAGCCTGGACGCGAGAAGGTGATCTTCCACACGGCGAGCGGCCCCCTCACGGTGAATCGGACAAATGGGGGTTACGTCATGGACTTCCCGGTGCGGCCGTCCGAACCGGGCGCGACACCACCCGGCTCCTGGCCGAAGCACTGGGCGTTGTTCCTGTCGAGGTGCTGGAGCGATGCAACTTCAGCTACATCGCTCTGCTGGAGAGCGCACACAACTCGTGCGCGAGCTGGCTCCCGATATCGCGGCGATCGCCCGCATGGACCGCAGCGGGGTGGTCGTGACCGCGCCGGGCGACGAAACCTACGATTTCGTCAGCCGCTACTTCGCTCCAGCCAAGGGCATCCCGGAAGATCCCGTGACCGGCGGTGCGCACTGCGCGCTGGCGCCTATTGAGCCAAACGACTCGGCAAAACAGCGTTTTGCGCGTATTACCCAACCTCACGGCGCGGCGGTGGATCACTTGTCGGCTGGCCGGCGATCGCGTTGAACTGGAGGGTAGCTGCGTCTCTCTACCTTGGGAAGGCGAGAGGTGGAAATCTAGGGATGTCCACAGGGTCCTGCCATTGCGGCGCGAGTACGGTTCGTCGTGTGGATTCGGCAGATCGCGGAGCTCACTACCTGCGACTGCTCGATATGTGTGAAACGGAACGCAGTGATGGCGAAGGTTCCGGAGAAGTCCCTGGCCGTGCTCGATGGTGAGGAGATGTTGACGCTCTATGAAAGTGGAATACGCGTAGGGCGCAAAAACACTACTTCTGCCGCCGGTGCGGGATCTATGTGTTCCATCGCAAACGCGCGGCCCCCTCGAGCACTTCGGCGTCAACGTCTTTTGCCTGGATGGCTTCGACGCGGCGGTGGCCCCGTACGCGCAACCGAGGGCGCTAATATGACGATCGAGGACCCGGCCGCCCATCCGGGCTGGCCAGGACCGCGCGGTGGCTAGCATCGCGCCTAACACCATTCAAGCCGAAGCAGCACTTGACCCGATAAAGTTGACACTCTGGCCTAACCACCGAAGGAGGTTCGGATGGCCAGAATCAAGGGTCCGCGAAAGGTGTCGCGCTACACCGCAGAGTTCAAGCTCAAGGCGCGTGAAGCTCAGTCAGATCGACGGTGTGCGTGAATGGCCGACGCGCTCGAGATCCATCCAGCCTCATGCGCGTCGCTGGCGCAAGCTGGCGCGTGAAGGGCGGATTCGTGCGCGGGTCGGCGTGGCACCCGCGCGCGGCGTGACGTGCAGCAACTGGCCCGGATTGAAGCGCGACTACGCGTTGCTCAAGGAGGAAGCATGAGCTGTTAAAAAAGCTATTCGGTTCTGTTCCGCTCAAAGAGCGCGATTCGCGTTCATTGCGCAGGAGCAGGATCGCTCCTGGCGTGAAGGCGCTGTGTGAACGCCATGTGACTCGTGCTGGCTTCTATGCTTGGGCGGCGCGCCACCCCAGTCGACATGCTCGGGGCGATGAGCCACTCGTCGACGCGCATCCGCAAAAGTTCGCAGCAAGCGACGGAACTCCTATGGCAGCCCGAGGGTTCACGCAGCTGGCGCAGGCGGGTTTCGGCTGGGTCGCAAGCGGTTGCACGATTGATGCGCGAAGCCAGCCTCAAAGCGCACGCTCGGCGCGTCTGTATCGGCGCATGCCTGGGACGCGACGCTTCTTCACGGCGATTCCGAATCGGGTACTGAACCTGCAGACCACCGCCTCTGATCAGATCTTGGGTCGGGGATGTCACCTACCTGCACAGCGCGCGCGGGGCGCTGGCGCTACCTGGCGTGGTGATGGATCGCCACTCGCGGCGCATTCGGCTGGGCGCTGGGCGCCCGGCATGATCTCCCTGACCCTGGCGGCGCTCAACCGACTCTTGTTGCGACGGCGTCCAACGACCGGGCTGGTCTTCACCCGACCGCGGGGTGGAGTACTCGGCTTACGCCTGTTTCGAGCGCGCCCGCGGCACTCGGCATCACCCAGCATGAAGCGTCCGCGGGAAATCGGTGACAACGCCTTCATCGAATCCTTCTTCATACCACATGAAGGCCGACGCTATCCACGGCCGCCACTTCGACCATGACCACATCTTGCTCGGCGCTGTCGCCACCTACATCCGTCGTCGCTACAACCGCCGCCGATTGCACTCGTCGCTTGATAAAATGCCCCGCTCATTGACGGTGAGCGCCGTGTGGCCTGAGCATCCCGCCATGGAGTGTCAACTCAAAATCGGGTCAATATCCCGCCGCTTCTCGGTCGGCTTAGATCAGGCGTTAGACGCCAAGGAGACATCATGACGGTCAAGCGTATGGACAACGTCGGCATCGTGGTGGAAGACATCGATGCCGCCATTGAGTTCTTCACCGAACTTGGCCTCGAGCTCGAGGGACGCGCCCCAATCGAAGGAGACTGGGCAGATGGCGTCACTGGATTGCGCGACATGCGCGTCGAGATTGCCATGATGCGTACGCCGGACGGTCACAGCCGGCTCGAGATGTCCCGATTCCTCGCGCCGCCTGTGGTCGCCGATCACCGCAGCGCCCCGGTGAACGCTCTCGGTTACCTACGCGTCATGTTCACCGTGGAGGACATCGACGATACGCTCGCCCGGCTCGGCAAACGCGGCGCGAAGCTCGTCGGCGAAGTGGTTCAGTACGAAGACATGTATCGGCTCTGCTACATCCGGGGTCCCGAAGGCATTCTCATCGGGCTCGCCCAACAACTCGGGCAGCAGACTTCCCGAGAGAATCCCATAGGACGTAAGCGTTGAACGCTAAAGAATTGCCGAGGCGAGAGGCGGTGCAGCATGTCTCTCGCAAAAGCCCTAGCTGATGGGGGAATGCATAGCTGGGTGAATATGCCCCGGGACATCGAGCACATGGCGTGATTGGAGCCCCAACGCCCCACGACTATGGGAAACGTTCGCGAGCGAGTTACCCCCGCTCGTTAGGGGCTCAATTCCGCGATTGTCCGAGAATGATCGGTGCGAAAAGGGAAGGTAGGAATGAAGCTGCAGCGAGCCGAAGACTATGAATCAGCGGATCCACACTCTCGCCGACGTGGTCGGCAAGTTGCTGGTCGACGGGTTTCACTATCTCGCGCTGTTCGCCATCGGTGGCGTCATCGTATGGTCGGCGGCAGTAGCCTTTCTCGCGATGACTGAGAAAGGTCACGCTTCGATCGACGACATCCTTTTGCTCTTCATTTATCTCGAGCTCCGGGGCGATGGTCGGAATCTACTTTAAGACCAACCACATGCCCGTGCGCTTTCTCATCTATGTAGCGATGACGGCCTTGACACGGCTGCTTATTGCCGACGTCCAGGCGCACCACCGTCCTGATCATAGGGATCGTCTTGGTGTCGGGTGCAATCCTCCTGCTCGCCCTAGCAGCGCTTGTGATCCGCTACGGCTCATTCAAGTTTCCATCTGGAAAGGCAGACGCTCGAGGATGAAGTGAGCGATGGATCGTGATGCGAGCGGGGCATGTCAGCGGCGTGCGAGCCTTATCGGTCGGCGACGAGGTGGGGCGTGATGACGGCACGCGCCCTGACCCCCGCATCCGGAGCGGACGGCCACAAGCGCGCCGTGAGCGTATGCGCCTTTGGTCATTGCATCCGAAGTATTCGACCCACAGGGCTTGGTGGCGCTGTGGCGAGAGGCTCTCCTGGCGCAAGCCGTACTGCGTGGTAAGACCAACGGCTATAGGCATCATCCCCTGGAGCGCTTCACCTCCCATAGATCGCCGCGCTTGGCAATAAACGCGTATCTCGATTCGAGTATGAGGAAGCCGCGTCTCGCGGCTACGCATTTGACCGTAGAAAGATCGGGGTCACCCGCGCGGCTCATCGCATCTCTCCTTGCCTAGCGGACAACTCCGCCACGAATGGGAGCACCTCCTCCAGAAGCTATCCGCGCGGAGCCCTTCGTTGTACGCAAGGTGGCGTGTCGTTTCGAACCCAGCCCATCACCCAGTATTTCACGTACGGCCAGGATCGATGGCGTCATGGGGCCAGTGGCGTCTAACAAAGCGCTGGAGCGTACGGGTGGGAAATAGAGTGCCCCGGCCAATCCACCGCAGCCGCGGCGCTCTGCTCAGCCGTTGGGCGGCTTGCCAGCAGGAGTTCATCACTTCGCGGGATCGACTTGGCTAGGGAGCGCCTATGGCCCGTACCATTCAGCTTGCCGCCTCATTGCCAGCGGCCCCGGGAACGCCTCTTTGACATGTACCTGATCCTGCAACGCATTCTGCGTTCACGGGATCACCTGTGAGATCTCATCTACTCCAGGTTCTCGGTTCCGTGCCTTCAACAACGTTCTGTCGGGTCAAGTCCTTCGAGGTCGTGCCCAAGCGATTGATCGTGCAGTCCTGGCGTTCGCCTCACTGGGGAGAATCAGACCTCGACTCCACGTTGATTCTGACGTTCACTCCCCGAGAAGGACGGCGGCCGCATCGAGCTGGTGCAGGTCAATGTCGTGGAGACAGACTTTGCGGGCGTGTGCCACGGCTGGGAGAAGTTCTATTGGACGCCGTGGCGCGCCTATCTGATGCCATGGAGGGACGCATGGCGCGTAGTTGGCCAGCTGCTGATTGCCGTCGCAGTGTGCGCGTCGGCGCAAGTCGGTGCTTCCGGCGTCTTCGCTGAGAAATCCTGGAATCACGGGTCAGCGGACTGCGCAACGAATCAAGACCCGGCGATAGAGGTCCCTCCGAGTTCGACTCGGACACGTCATCAGCGGCACGAACAATAAATTTCGAAGCCCGCCTCGCGTATACGTCCTCTTCGGAAAGCACGCGCCGTGTTTAGATGGCGAAAGGGCAATGTGGCAAATACATCGTTAGGATCCTGCTAACCGCTGCAGTGGTGGTGGCGGTATCGGAAATTGCGAAGCGAAATACGCTCTGGGGTGCCGCGTTGGCCTCGTGCTGCCTCTCACGTCCTGCTCGCGTTTGTTTGGCTCTATCTCGATACCGGTGATACACAACGCGTCGCGGATCTCTCACAAGGTATTTTTTTTGGTCATCCTTCCCACTCTGTCGCGCTGTTTGTATTGCTGCCGGTTTCTTCTGCGATTGGGGTGGGGCTTCTGGTACGGCTTAGGCGTCGCCTGCCTGGTTACGGCAGCGGCATATTTCGGAATAATCTGGTGTTTGGAGAAACTCAGCATCCCGTATCTAGGTCGGTTTGGCGGGTAGCCATGCAGATTCCATTCACCGGCGGCTGCGCGTGTGGCGCGATCCGTTACGAGAATCCCTCGCATTGCCACTGCGAATGCTGAACTGTCATTGTCGCGACTGCCAGATCGCTAGCGGGAAGCGCCTACTCGCCTACGCTGATCATGGCGCGTAGTGCTGTAGGAAGCAGCGAAGGGCCAAACCGGCGCACTTCGAGAGGGTTGCTGAAAAGCGGCAACGTCGCGGACACGCGAGTTCTGGTCCCGCCTGCGGCACACCCTTGTTTGCTTCAAGCTCTGCCGGCCGGGGAATACCTTGGAGTCCGGGCCTCCAGTTTAGATGATCCGAGTTGAGTTTAGGCCGGAAGCAGACTTCTGGGTGGCTAGTGCTCAGCCGTGGATCACTTCGATCAGCGATACTAAATTCCCGAAGAACCGAAGTAGCTCGTAGTTGGCATACTGGGGAGGAACCGAATGTCCAAGAACTACATGGTCGTTTCTGGCGTGATTTTCGGATTCGTTTCACTGGCGCACGTTGCGCGTGCGCTGACCGCCACGCCGATAGCAATCGGAAGTTCCGTCATACCGATGTGGACGTCTTGGGTCGGAGCAGTCGTTGCTGCGGGTCTATGTGTCTGGGCATTTCGGTCGCGATGACCCAACTTCTGCGGTTCCCCGGTTCCGTCAAGCGAGACCCGGCGATCGAGGTCTGGATGCGTGAGCATCCGGGTGACTTGGGGGCGATCGCGCAGCGCTGGTTCAAGGTCATGCGCGACTGCGGCGACGATGTTCGGGAGTTATTGCATGACGGCCATCCAACTGCGTGCGTGGGTGATGCGGCATTCGGCTATGTCAACGCCTTCAAAGCTCTATGTCAATGTCCGGGTTCTTCGTCGTGGCGCCGACATTGCTGATCCGGAGCAGTCTGTTGGAAGGTACCGGCAGCTCATGCGCCATCTGAAACTCCGGCCCGAACGGGACGTCGATGGCATGGCTCTCATGAAGCTGATCGAAACGGCATACAGGGATATGAAGCTGCGCGTGAGCGCGGAGGACATGGCATCACGCCATGCTGAACCGGTTCGTTGACCTTCACGCCAGCCGGCGCACAAGTCCTATTCAGGAGGGGATCGGCAGAAAGATGCGCCACGCCTGCGTGGGGTGCATCAACGCCCAGACGGGCGCGAGGAGACCGCCCCACATTCCGTCATAGACATTCTCATTCATCGGCAGCAGCTCGGCCGGAGCCGTGACCGTGATCTCCTCCGACTTGACCATCGAGGCCGCTGCCCGGGCCTGTCAATCGCGCCTTGGAAACTATTGAATCCCAATCAGACCGCGTCCTGGGCAGCCACAGAGGGTTTCACATTCGCCGGTGCCGAATGCTGAACGGCGGCTACGGTCTGTTCAGGGATGCTCCGCTGCCGGGCATCCCCCGCCGTGCCGACCCTTCGGCGCTGTACGCCGATAATGCCGGTCAGTTGGGCCAGCAACCCCAAAGCCAGGGTCGCCGCTCGAGGAGCAACCCGTGCTGAACACCTAGCCACTGCAGTCTCCTGCCATGGCGAGATAGGCCACGAACTCAGACCCGCGCGCCAATCTTGCCCCAGAGCTGTCTGAAACAATCAGAGGCGCGTGCGATCATTGGACGCCTGACTGCGCGTTAGGTTCAATTCACGCTGGAGGCATCGAAGTGACACGAGTCCGAGTGGAGAGCTTTGTGATCTCGCTTGATGGATAGCGGAGCTGGACCGAGCCAGGACATCGATAACCCGCTCGGCGTGGGCGGCACGGACTTGCACCAGTGGGCATTTCCGACGCGAACCTTCCAACGGGCGCTGTTTGGCACCGACGGCGGCACTCACGGCAAAGTCGATGACGATTTCGCGGCGCGAGGTTTCAGAAATATCGGCGCCGTGATCCTCGGCCGGAACATGTTCGCCCCAAGTCGCGGTCCCTGGTCCGACATGAACTGAAAGGCTGGTGGGGAGACAGTCCGCCCTATCACGTTCCCGTTTTCATCCTGACTCATCACGCCCGTCCGTCGATCCCGATGGACGGTGGTACGACCTTCCATTTCGTCACGGGAGGCATTCACGAGGCACTGGACCGCGCACGCGAAGCCGCCAACGGCATGGACATACGCATCGGCGGCGGTCCCTAACACCATTCACCAGTATCTTTCTTGTGGGCTCATTGATGAGCTGCACATCGCCATTGGCCCGTTCTGTTGGGCCGTGGCGAGCGCCTGTTCGACGGGATCGACTTGCGCGCGTCGGGATACGAGCGTGTTCAGTTCGTGGGGTCGGAGAAAGCCACCCATGTGGTTCTCCGGCGCCACCGGGTGACTTGAGCAGGGGATACCATGCCGCTACGCTTCGACAATTCCCCGCGTCCATGCTCCGCTCGGTCTATACAGCCACACGGTTTGCGTGCCCGAGGGTACCGAGCTGCTATTTATCTCCGGTCAGCGTCGGTGTCCGCCCCGATGGGACGACTCCCTCAACCATCGCAGAGCAGGCCGACCAGGTCTTCGCCAACCTGGTCGCTTTGCTCGAGGCTCACAATCTGGCCCCGACCGACATCGTCAAGCTCACCACGTTTATGGTATCCGGACAGGATGGCGATGCTGTTCGCGCGGCGCGACTCAAATACCTCGGCTCACATCGTCCAGCATCTACTGCGGTATCACGTCTCCGCGCTCGTGAGCCCGGCGTGGCACGTAGAGATCGAGGCTATCGCCGCCAGATCTAAGGGGGGTCTTGATGAAGGGCTACAACGTCGTCGGGTACACGATCATCCTCGCCTATGCGCTGGCCTGCATGTATTTCGCACCGCCTCATATCGGCCCCTGGATGGGCTTGCTGATCGGCGCAGCTTACTTCGTGATTTGCTGGTTCATCGGCGGGCTGTATCTGTCTTCCGTGATCCATATGGGGATCGCCCATCGCGCACTCGACTACAAGGAGTGGTTCGTCAAGACGATCACGGTCGTGAACAACACGTTCGGGGTTTACGTCAATCCCGGTCACCTGGGTTAACCGGCACCGGCTCCACCACAAGTTCTCCGACCACCCCGGAGATCCCAACAAGCTCGCTTCCGATGGTTTCTGGCGGACTCTCTATCTCTGTTTGATGCCCTACAAGTGCGAAGCCAACATGGCTACGGACGACATCTTCGAGTCCTGGTCGTTTCGCCTCGTTTCGAATCCGGTGTACGCCATTGTTTCCCAGGTTTTCAACCTCGGATTGTTGTGGCTTCTTGTAGGCGACCTGCGCTTTGCGGCCGTGATCTGGTTGACGTTCCGAGTCTTCGCGCTGTGGATCAACATGATCCAGAACTATTGGACCCACGATCGGAGGTTCGGATACCGCCGGTACGACGACGAACGCGATAACGCGATGAACATCGGCGAGTGGTTACCCGTGACTGCGACCTTCAGCGCCTGCCTGCAGAACAACCATCACCATTCCCGGGCCTTCTGCGGTTGAGCCACGAGGAATGCGGAATACGACTTTGGATTCGCGACCGTCAAGGCCATGAAGGCCCTGGGCTTGGTGCGGGCGACCAGCAGTGGCGCGAAGCTGCCCAAGGACGTTCCGCTGGCGTCCCTGAACTTCTAGCGGGCCTTCCTTCGGGTGAACGGATAGAAGGTCTGCCCCCAGAAGCCCGCCGGTATCGGCTCGTTGTGCAAGCCGTAGGTGTCCGGCCACCTGTCCTCAGGGTAATAGTAGGTGCCGAACAGCTTGTCGATCCACGGGAAGTGGATGGCGAAGTTCTTGTCGATCGACTCTTTCTGCGACGTGTGATGCCAGTGGTGGAACCTCGGGAAGATCAAGTAGGGCTCCAGCCACTTGATGCTCGGGCCGAAGTTCGTATGCGCCCAGGTGGCGTGGATCGTGACGAACAACAGGTAGGCCACGATGATGCTCTGGGAGAACGCGAACATCATCGGGATGAGCATCAACCCTCGGATCAGGAGGTCGTCCACGAGGTGGGCGCGCGAACCTGCGATCCAGTCGAGCGCCTTCGAGGAATGGTGAATGGCATGGAAGCGCCACAGCCACGGCACCACGTGCAATGCCCGATGGATCCAGTACTCGGCGATGTCCGCCACCAGGACCGCCAGGAAGAACTGCACCAGCCAGGGCAGGCTGCCCATCGGCCTCCTGCAGACCCGCGTTGCCCAGGACGCTCGTGAGTTGAGTCGCTGGCAGCAGGACCAGGAATGTTGTGATCCTGATGGGCAGGTGGGTGGACAGGAAATACACCACGTCCAACGACCACTCGGGCCGGAAGACGCCCTGCTGCGGATAGGCCGGCCACAGCACCTCGATCGGCGAGAAGATGAGCGTCATGAGCAGCAAGTCGAGCAGGAACCAATCCAGACCGATGGCCGGGCCATCGTGCAGCGTCTCGCTGATCGGAACGGTGGCGCCGCCCAATAGGGTCGCGGCAAGGGCGAACAGCATCCCGGTCAGACCCAGGATCTTCTTCTTGCGAAGGAACGCGGAAGCGACGCCGAGGATGATCGCCGCCACGATGACGGCCTGGATCAGCATCCGAATGAGGGGCATGGGGTAGTGGGGACGCAGCTCCGGAGACGACAGCAGCTGAGGGAAATGCAGGCACACCACCGCCCCGAACGCGAGGATCCCGAAGAAGGCCGACAGAACCCCGCTCCACCAGCCGGTGCCGAACCCTGTGGGGTCCTCGTCACCGAACATCTCGCTTATCTTCCGCTCGAGCATGGGTCCCTGGTTCACTTCGTTGCCTTGAGCCGAAAATACCTGAATTCGAGTCGCAACGCCCGGTAGAGCTCGCTGGGTTTGCGCACCTCTGCTTCGCTGCACGCGGCGTACGGTGGCTGAGTCAGGGCGTTAGGCGCGCCCCGTAAGAGGTAGGGTCATGCGCACCAGTCTGTTTCGATCACGGGGTTCTTGCTTCTCGGAGCCTGTGCTCTGGCGAGAGAGTTGTTTTTCCGCACACTATTCCGGCGCCTCTGGCATAGCTACCACGGCCTACGGTGCGCTCTGGCTGATCATCGCTGCATTCAACATATTGGGTCGGCGTCGCCAAGGCCGGCTATTCGGTGTCCAGGAACTGCCCGTCTTTCTTCTCATCTTTGGCGTCCGGCAGCGGCGGGCAGCCGTTCTCAAATGGAAGCTTCTTTGAGCTCGCGGACGCGTGCGAGCCACCGCGGTGTAAAACACACGATGACCTTGAAGGTTTCGTCGCGGCAGGCGTTGGTTGCGGACTATGCACGGCCTGCTGTCATGTCAGGAAAGCGACGCCAGCTCTCCCCCATTCGGGTGAGGTGATCATCACTGACGAGAGTCGCTGTTTCTTGAAAGGGATGCGCCCACGACAGCCCGTCAGGCTGACACCGATCAAAATCGCGCCGAGAAGGGACGCTATGGCGCGCAAGTGAAGTTCTACGGATGCACGCCCGATCAGACCGGACAGTGCAAAGCGCAGGTTCTTTTTACGTATTGCTTGATTCGCAAGGACACCAGCGCTTCACCTCGAGCTGGCTCAGGCTCTGGTACGACAGGCCGCCGCCGCCGCAAAGGCGAGTTCGAATTGGCGGTATAGGCGGAGAAATCGGAGGTGATCCCGGGCTCCTGGGAGATCCTGAGTATCACGTGCGCGACCAGGTGGTCAGCCTGATGTCAGTGAGTGCGGCATCGTAGCTCAGGTTCCGGCCCCTTTATTGCCGGTGGGCGGTAGCGGAGCTTCTCATTGCCACAAGGATGAATCCGTTCTGTTCTCTTGTATTGCTGGGGCGAAGCAAACAAATCTCTGTTTGTTCTTCTCCAGACTTCCTGCGAAAAGACAAAATTGCCTACCGTTTCGGTCGTCCCGGCCAGCGCCCGGAAATGGATTTCCAATCTCCGGGTACAAACCCGGCTCCGGGCGGCGTATGTTTTCTCGTATTTTGGTAGCGGGTACGCCAAGGCACCACAGCCGCGCTCCAGTTCTCCGCCGGCGAGTTCACTTACCAGGTGTTTAGCGAGAACCACGTTTTCGATTGGAATGGATCTGGTGTGGTGGTAAATCCCAGGGAAGGAGCGGGTCGCGTACTCCCTCTGCGACGACAAATCCATCGTGAACAACCTGGACCAGCTGCTCACTTTGGGTTCTCAGGCGGCGAATTCGCGGACTTTCTTGATCATGAGCCCGCGAAGTAGCTGGCGCAGTCTCACAAGCGCGCTGGAGTCGGGGTGCGGCGTAGTGTCGAAAATCCCGGCTTTCAGTCGAGGAGTTTGCGAGTGTTCAAGCAAGTGGCAATTGCACTGTCAGCGGCAGCATTTTGTCGTCAGCCCATTCGACAGCGGAATGTGACGCGCCGGAAAATGGTACCGACGCGGACCTGTATCGCAGACGAACTACGGACATCGGATCAGGTCATCAACGATGTCTACAAGACGGCGATGGCCTCTCGAAACGCGACGAGCAAAAGGCCGTACTCAGGACTGAGCAGCGAGCCTGGCTCCAGGACCGCAATGTCCTCTGCGGCTTGGATAAGACCATCGCCGATCGGGAAGTCTGGATCAGGACATTCTCGGAGTTATCCGAGACTCTGTGCGCGTCGTTGACATGACGCGTAAGAGGATCAGCACCCTCAACAGATGCTGACGCAGTCGGCACCTCCGTCACGCTGGCGCTGCCGCGAGCAACACCGAAAGGGAAGCAGACGGCATTTGAGCGGCCTGCCTATGGCAGCCAGATGCCGACTATCGGCGTTCACTCCGGGAAAGTGGTATTTCGAATTCACGTTGAACAGGAAAGCGATTTCGGATATTTCCCAACGCTCATCGTGATGGGCGTGTCAGACAAGCAACAGATGAGCGGAACGATGGTGAATGTGACGGTCAGAGGCGGATGATTCGCCGCTGCGCGTCGGTGTCGCCGCCGACCTCGATCACGGCAAGATCTATACGAGCAGAAATGGGGATTGGTCGGATGGGAGGCCGGCTCCAACGAGGGCGCCGACCTCAAACTGGGCCGAGACTACTACTCGATCTTCATGATCAGCACCGCAGAACTACGGCAACGGATGTTGGACAGCGGCGCATTTGTCCCGAATTTTGGTGATGACCCATTCGCATACGCAATGCCTGACGGGTACCAACCCTGGAGGAATCGCATTCCTCAATGGGAGACTGAATGCACTGAGCTCATTCGACGAGCTGAACTCGACGTTGGGTCGACGCCCGCTTTAGTTGGCAACCGCAAACTCACTTATGGGTGCAGCTGACATGCGCGTCACTTCTATTCATGACGCTGCTGCTGGCCGGTATTCTTTGCCTGGTGGCGGGGATGTTTGTGACGCGACAGACGTGGCGCCCGGACATCGCACCCTTCGGTCGTGGAAGCCGGATGTTCCATATCGCATTGCATCCGGAGCGGTTCGCAACGCCGGAGCGCCTCCAGGCCATTCGCATCCTGAACCTCGCGGGGTTCGCCTTCATCGTAGGAGCGTTGGGAGTGGTCGCCTACGACATCGCCTCTGCACTCAACCTCGCATCTCCGTAGCGGACGCAAGCTTCCGCAGGTGGTGACGATCGGCTTGCGCCATGAAGAACCTCAATGCAAGAGGCATGGCTCGCACTCGCTATCCTGGCGTGTGTGATGGGCCTTCTGCTCTTCGTCCCCGCGAGGACCGTTCACTATTGGCAAGCCTGGGTGTACTTGTCGATCTTCACGGGCGCCTCGGTCCTCACCACGCTCTATCTCATCAGAAAGGACCCGGCGCTCCTCGAGCGTCGGATGAGCGGCGGCCCGATGGCAGAGAAGGAACCGGCTCAGAAGCTCATCATGCTCTGTGACGTCAATCGGTTTCATCGCTTCTACTCGTCGTGCCAGCGCTCGACCACCGCTTCGGTTGGTCCAACGGTACCTCTCGACGGTGTGATCGCCGGAGACATTCTGGTTGCAATCGGGTTTTATCTGATCTCCCTGGTGTATCGAGAGAACACTTTCACGTCGGCGACGATCGAAATCGCCGAGAATCAGACGGTAATTTCAACCGGGCCATACGCAGTCGTTCGCCATCCGATGTACGCGAGTGGATCCCTGTACCTTCTTGGAACGCCGCTCGCGCTCGGCTCGTACTGGGGGTTTCTCCCGATCGCCGCGATGATGCCGTTTCTGATCTGGCGGCTCATCGACGAGGAGCGCTTCCTCGCCAGAAATCTGCCCGGATATTCCGAATACCAGAAACGGATCCGGTATCGTCTTGTGCCATTCGTGTGGTAGGGATTGACAATGAGTCCCAGCCGACGCGAATTTCTCGAAATGCTTGGCACCGCGGCCGTCAGCGGACATGGTCGCAGACGGCGCGAACGCTGCCTCCGCCCAGCCTGTCGCGGCACCAGCCGAGCACGGAAGATCCCGGCGAATTGTGCTTCATGAGTGGCCGGAGCTGGCACGGCCTCATTCGCGCCCGCAAGGTCTCTGCGCGCGAGGTGATGCTGGCTCACCTGCGACAGATCGAGCGTGTGAATCCGAAGGTCAACGCTATCGTGGCAAAGCTGGACGACGCCAAGTGCCTCGCGCTGGCGGATGAAGCCGATCGGCGCCTCGCTGGAAGAGAGAAAGTCGGCCCTCTCCACGGCCTCCCGTTTGCGTTCAAGGACACGGAAGCCGCGATCGGCTTCCCGTTCACGCGTGGCTCTCCGATTTTCAGGAACGACATGCCGACGGAGGACACGGTTGTCGTCGAGCGCTTGCGAAACGCAGGCGTGGTGCCGATCGGCAAGACAAACGTTCCCGAGTTCGGCATGGGCTCGCACACCTACAACAAGGTGTACGGCACCACCGTGAACCCCTACGACCTGACGAAGAGCGCGGGCGGGTCGAGCGGTGGCGCGGGCGCCGCGCTCGCAGCGGGGATGCTGCCGCTTGCCAATGGCAGCGATCTGGGCGGATCCCTGCGGAACCCCGGCAACTTCAACAACGTCGTGGGCTTTCGGCCCACGGTGGGCCTCGTCCCCATCGCTCCGAGTCGCGTTGCCGTTCGTCGGCTTCGTGGTCAAGGGTCCGCATGGCGCGGTCGGTCGACGACACCGCCTACCTGTTGAGCGTGATGGCCGGATCGGATCCGCGTGACCCGGGCATGCTATCCATCCGACCCCACGGTGTTCAGCCAGGGGCTCGGTCGCAACCTCAAGGGCGTGCGCGTCGCGCTGGTGCCCGGACCTCGGCGGGCTTCCGCTTGACCGACGAGTGCGATCCGTTCTGCAAGCGCAGCGCGCGACCTTCGAGCATCTCGGCTGCATCGTCGAGGACGCCTGCCCGGACCTGCGCGGGGCGGACGAGGTCTTCCTCACGCTTCGTGCGTGGCGATCCTGGAACACGCTCGGACCTCTGCTCGAGAAGCATCGCGCCGAGATGAAGCCGGAGGCTGATCTCGGAGATCGAGTCCGGGGCAAGGCTGAGCGGTTCCGACATCGCCAACGCGATGATCCGGCATGCCGAAATCATGGAGCGGATGCGGCGGTTTCAGGAGAAGTACGAGTTCACGCTCTGCGCGGTGAACCAGGTTCCCCGTTCGACGCCACGATCGACTGGCCGAAGGAAATCGAGGGCACGACGATGGAGCACTACATCGCGTGGATGAAGTCGGCCTACTGGATCACGGTGACGTTCTGTCCCGCGATCTCGGTGCCTGCGGGCTTCACCCCCGAAGGGTGGCCCGTCGGCATCCAGATCGTGGGCCGGTACCGCGACGATCTCGGCGTCCTGCAAGATGGCCCACGCCTTCGAGCAGGCGACCGGCTTCGGGCGCAAGCGGCCCGCTACGGCAACGACTTGAAACACGAGGCGGAACGGCAAGGCGCCACCTGACAGCCGGGAGATCGCATGCTGCTTTTCCGTGAAGAACGTGCTCTTCACAATCCTGGTGCCGGGGACCGTCGCGATCTTTGTTCCCCTTCGTGTCCTGGCACACCCGCCGGCCAAGGCATCCGCACTTTCGTTCGCCGCTGGGCTTCTGTTACTCGCGGGCGGCGCGATCTATACGTGGTGCCTTTGGGATTTCGCAACGGCGGGTCGAGGCACGCCGGCACCGATTGATCCGCCCAAGGAGCTCGTGGTGCGCGGGCTGTACCGATACACGCGCAATCCGATGTACGTGGGAGTCTTGTCCGTCATCAGCGGATGGGCACTCCTGTTCCAGTCGTCGACCCTCGCCGTCTATGGGATGTGCATGGCAGCATCGTTCCATCTGTTCGTGCTGCTGTACGAGGAGCCGCATCTGAAAACAATATTCGGGGCCAGCTATGAGCACTACTGTAGCCAGGTCGATCGGTGGGTTCCGCTGGGCAAGAGACGGCCGGCAGCGTGACAATCGCGCCCAGCCGATCGGCAGGCCCGTCTACAGAAGAGGTACGAACATGTCTCAGTGGCTTGTACCTTTCGATCGCAATCGCCGCTGAGGTCATCGGAACCTCCTTTCTGAAAAGCGCGGCGGGCTTTACCGGCTTGGCCCATCGGTCGTCGTGGTCGTGGGCTACGTTGTTGCCTTCTATTTCCTCTCGCTCACACTGAAGACGATGCCGGTTGGAATCGCCTATGCGGTATGGGCCGGCGCCGGAACTGCGCTCATCGCCTCTGATCGGCTGGGCATTCCTTGCCCAGTCTCTGGATGTCGCAGCAATCGTCGGAATCGGCTTGATCGTGGCCGGCGTCGTCGTGATCAACGCTTTTTCGTCCAGTGTTTCGCACGGCGCGGGCTGAGGCATGCCCGCCGGCATGCGCCCGCGGAGTTCAGCTTGAGCGTTAGGATTCCGGTAGGGCGTGTGCGGATCGCCCTCCTGTTCCTGTGTCATGCCGCGTTCGCGTCATCGGACCCCGTCCCCGTTGGCAATGCCGGAGCAACCCGCCAGTGCTCCTCACGACCATCGCCGATATCACCTCATTCAGTCCCGCTGACTACCCGATGGTCCCGCGTGGCGGCCGGCTGATCTTCTCCCAGTTCGACAAGTCGAGGGAACAATTTCGACATCGTCGCTTTCGATATCGCTGATCAATCGTCCGAGTATCTGATGTCGGGTCGACCTGGCGCCCGTTACGTGGCCGAGAGCGAGAAGTACTTCGTTTTCTCCGAGAAGGGTCGGTTCGTCAATCTGGTCCAGGTGATCGATCGGCACAGCGGCAAGCGCGTCGGGCAGATCAGAGCTTCGTCTCGGCATTTCGTGGGCGAAGATCGAAGGCGAGCGCTTGATTGCGGTCCAGGCGGATTCCATCGGGGGCAGGACGAAGGCCCCTGCGCTGGTATTCGAGTTGCCGACGCTCAAGATCGTCAAGTCGTTGGAAATAGCGGGAGGCAACGACACCCAGCCTTGGGATGGCAAGCTTCTCTCGCTCGGCTACGACCTCGTGGCGTACGACGACGACCTGAACGAGTCGTTCAAGATCAGTTTGCCGTCACGAAAGACGGGCGACGGCGAAGGTTGTCCGGCGTGGCCGCTGCGCGTCTACGGAAACAAGGCCGTGATCGTGGCGAACTGCGGCGAGATACTCGTCTACGATCTGCCGACCCGCCGCCTCGAGCGGACGATACCGGCGTATGCCCATTTTTATGCTGTCGCCATTCTTGACGGGTTGATCTTCACGGCGCCGTCCAGCGATCCCCAGGCAGAAGGACAACGCCCGTGTCTATGACCTCGACACGGGCCAGGAACTCGCCACGCTGCCGATCAACGCGACGGACTTGTTCGCCAAAGGATCCCGGTTGCTGGCGGTGGAGCGCCAGTTCGCAAAGGCCGTCTCCGATGACGCTCTATTCCGGTCGATGCCGCGACGATTCGCGGCGGGCAATGGAGAGCCGCCGAGGTGTCGACGCGGTGCCAGAAGGCTTCCGCGCTGGCCGACTCGGGAGACCTGTACGGCGCAATACGGTTGTGCGAGTCGGCGGGGTCACGGGCTTGCTGGACCTGGCGAAATCCTCCGCGACGATACGCGCCGACGTGCGGCAATACGGCCTCTGGCTCAGCAAGACATTTGATCGGACCGGCGACGCCATCGCTGTGCTCGGGAAGGTGCGGGAGATTGCGCCAGATGCGGAGCTCGATGGCGCGCTGGCGGAAGCTCGGCTCAAGAATCGCGTATTGGAGGGGAAGGGGAGTCGGCGCCGCTTACTCCGGAGGAACGACAGACCGCCTTCGCCGCCGCCCTGGCCGCCGGCGAGCAGCCGACTGCAGGCGGAAACGAGGAACATCGATTTCGGCGCTTTCTCAAACCTATCTACTTACTCCGAGGGACCGCGTATACGTCGGGCGGTACGGGTGCCGCAGATGCTCGGAAGGCGGCGCGTCGATCGCCGTGCTCGATCGCGAACACCTTGGAGCAGAGTCGCCGCAGATCCCGATCCGCTCCCGATGACGACGACTATCCAGGACAGCATCGGTTCGATCGCGGCCGACGAGAATCCGTATCTATGTCTCGATCGAGTATCGCTACGAGGATGAGGCTCCAGACCGCGCGAATTTCGTGGTCAATCGACAAGGCATCGCTCGAGGTCTTGAAGAGAGCTCACATCGACGCTCCCCGTCCCTGATCATGGATAACGGCCGGCTGCTCGCGTGCGGCTGCTCATTTACGGAAGAGCAATCGTGCATGGTGCTCGACCCCGTGACGAACCGTGCGGACGGCGAGCCCGGTCTGGTCTGCGCGATGGGTGGAACCGACGGTGACGCAGTGACTCGTCTGCCGAGCGGCCCGCAAGTTCCAGATCGCTTTTTTGCTGTGACCGATGATTATCTGGTCGGGCGTGCCCCTCCTCTCGCCGACGGACGCCCCATATGTCTTTTACACAAGACAGGGGGGCAGTCGGTATCCGTGCAACTGCCCGACGGCGCTTCGCTCGACTGGCCAACGTCGATCAGCGGCAACGCGATCCTGATCACCGAGCCGACGCGGAGGACCCAGATTCTCAAGCCTTGTCAGCGTTCCTGCGGGAACTGACCCGAACCTTGATCGGTGTCCCCACCAGCCGTCTACGCACTCCTGTCGCGCTACTTCACGACCAAACGCTCTTCGTCGGACTCGGCCACGATCTCATCGTCTTCGACGTCAGGAACGGTGTGCTGCAGCGGTACATCAAGGACTTCATTGCAGCCCCGGCCCAGGACAATGGCCATGGGCTCGACACGAACCGCATTGCACGACTGATGATCGATCGCGGACGCCTGATCGCGCTGACGTTCCATGGCGACAACACTCGGATCGCTTCCTTGTCGGGCCTCGTCGCCAATGGCCCGTAGGACCACGAGGAGCATGGATATGCCGGCCAGCTTAGTGGGGTATCTGGGACATTCATCTACACTGCGGCGCCGTACCGATGAACTAACTTCCGGAACCACGGTCCAGAAGTGCCAATCAAGAGCAAAGCGCAGCGCGGGAAGTTTGCCGAGCTGTTGGTCAAGGGCGAGATCTCGCCGGAGACCTTCGAGGAGTGGAATCGCGCCGCCGGGACCGCAGAGTTGCCTGAGCGGGTCCGCCCGAAGGCTATGGTGAAGCGGAAGAGCAAGGTGAAGTCGAAAGCGCGCGCCGAAGTCCAAGACTGCTCGAGCAAAGACGCCTAGTCCGGCCAGCACGGAAGCGCGGCTGATCCGGGGCTGCATGATTCGCAAACTTGTCGCCTGTGTAGTAGCTCTCGTAGCTATTGAGGTGCCTGCGCAGGTCCGGGTGCCCGACGGATGGGTGACGGACTATGACTATGAGGAAAGCCTAACCGCCTATCTGAAAGAAGACAACGATGACGTTGCGGTGAATCGCAAACTCGTCCCCTATGTGTATTTGTACGCTGACTGGTGCCAGGCTTGTGTCGCACTCAGACACAGATTCACGAAGGACCCAGAATTCGCGCGGAGTGTTCGCTGGCACTCCACATAGTCCGCGCTGGACTTTGACTCGTTGCGGAGCGTAGAGGACAAGCCAGCGTTTTTGGCTATTGGAGCGCCGATGATCATACCGATTGAGAGCGATGGCACGCTTGGGGCGTTCGCGATGAACGGTGTGCCGTGGCAACGCGTGCTGACCAGCGACGTGGTTGAAGTTCTCTGCGCGTTTTTCGCAGCTCGCGAGATACCTGGCACAGCCGTTGATCGAGGATGTCAGGTCAAGGGCGCAATAGATCGTGACGGTGGCGTTAGATTTCCAGCACGTGATATTCGCGTTTGTTGAAGGCGGGACGCTAGAAATATGGCATCGACTGCTCGACGCAACTCCTGCAGTACGAGGGCATCGACGCGGAAGACGGAACGTAGTTTTTATGACGAGCGCGGCGTTCATCCAGAGCCGCGCTTCTCGATCCCGACCCGTCGCGGAGGTCTGCTCGGCTTTATCGGGCGGGTGAAATCCGGCGCGTATGACCTCATCCCAGCACCAGGTGCCGATGTCGACTCTTTTGCTCTAGCGCTGTACGAAGCCCAGTGCTCGAACCGAATAAATGTGGCTTCGCTAGCTGGAAGACCTGAAGGCTGCACTATCCGCAAAGGGGTTCAGGTTGAAGTCGAGCCGAAGGAAATCTAACAAGCATCGCCCTTGGGGCGTGACGTTGGGACCCTCAGCGCGCAAGGTGACACCATGACGCTGTCGAAACCGAGCCTGCTTATTCGGGACTGTAGAGGACCAGCTTCCGGCTAGTCATCGAAGGAGAACGAATCATGCCCAGCACCATCCGCCTTCACCGTGTCCTCCGGGCCACGCCCGAGCGGGTCTATCGGGCGTTCCTCGATCCGGACGCAATGGTCAAATGGCTTCCCCAAACGGATTCACCGGCAAGGTTCACCACATCGACGCCCGCGTTGGTGGCTCCTACAAGATGTCGTTCACGAACTTCACCACGGGCAAGAGCCACTCCTTCGGCGGGCAGTATCTCGAATTGGTGCCCCACGAGCGAATTCGCTACACGCGACAACGTTTGACGATCCGAATCTGCCCGGCGCGATGCAGGTGACAATCAACTTGAAGAAGGTGTCCTGTGGGACTGAGGTAAACATCACTCAGGAAGGAGTCCCCGATATCATTCCAGCCGAAGCTTGCTACCTTGGCTGGCAAGAGTCGCTCGCCCTTCTGGCGAAACTGGTCGAGGCGGAGATTCCAGATTAGTCAGCTCGCTCGGCGGCGGTGAACGCGGGCATCAGGCGACGTCAATTCGTGGTTCGTAATGACACCGGTTGAAGCTTTGACCTTTGTGCGCACACACGGGGTCGTGCTCGAGTCGGGGAGCGGCCCGGTACCGTCGCTCGCCAGCGTCATTGCAGGCGAACCGATCCCGCGGCAGCTGGTGGGGACATGCGCGAAGCCATGAGATCTTTGCTCTAACCCGCGCTGTGTCAGAGACTGCCCCGATGTGCTCGTCTGCCGGCTGTGTTGACGGCAAGATTACCTACGTACATCGACGCCTTTGGCCCGCTCTTGTACGCGTTGCCGAGCGATTTCCGCGTGACCACCTTTCGCAAGATCAAGGAGAAACACACAGCCTCGGGACGACACGTCAAAGAGGAGGTTGCGTTTCCCGGCTGGGCGTCCGAGACTTGCTTCCGAAGCCCGTCAACTCGACGAGGAGAATGCGCTTGGCGAACTGGGGGCCTGGTCCGCTAAGGTCGGTTCTGGCGCCTAACCGCTGATCGCAGGCGTTAGGCGATGATCATTCGTCCCGCACTTGTCGAAGACTCGCGTGGCATTGCGCTCGTGCACGTCTCATCCTGGCAACATGCGTATCGGGGGATAGTGCCACGGTCCTATCTTGATCAACTTTCAGTTGCGAACCGTGAGAAGCAGTGGGTCGAAGTCTTTGAACGGGGCAGTTCAGGAGACGCTCGTCGCGGAGGCGGCCGGTCACATTGTCGGGTTCATCTCTTACGGCAATTCGCGAGCTGAGCATGCCTTGCGAGACGTCGGCGAAATCCACGCGATATATGTCGCCTCCTCACACTGGTCAACCGGAGTCAGGCCGGTCGCTCTGGGAGGGCGGCGTTGGCTCGCCTACGCTGGCCGGTCTTAGCAATACGTAACTGAACGAAGTACAA
>ERZ1370068.8681-contig-7516_pt1 | contig 70414 bp, 78 predicted proteins | sample MGYA00561227_ERZ1370068 | MGnify/ENA primary metagenome ERZ1370068 (study PRJEB38410, sample SAMEA6850437) | metagenome | study: Metagenomic assessment of the ecological functions of the soil: analysis of the soil microbiota associated with the...
AGGTTGCTGCATTGCTGCGCCTCGACCGCGGCGAGCCTTCGAGCGCGTCGCGCGCCGCGCCGAACGGCGCCTGGGCCAGCACGCCGTGAACCAGCAGGCCGAAGCCAATGCCGCCCGAACGCGCTTCGTCGCCGCCGCGTCCCGCCTGACGACGGTGACCAGACGGTCCCAGCGATGGGTGCCGACCGCGCGACCCAGTCTCGCGCGGGTCCGTCATCGACGCGACCGCCCCGCGACCCGCGCATCGTCCCGAGCAAGCCGCCAGCGGTCGTAGCGGCTGCGCCCGTCGGCGATGACATGCCTCGGCACGTCCTTCACGATCAGGTCCTCGCGGCGGACGCCGAACGGCGGCTTCGCGTCCGAGCGTCAGCGCGCCCGGATCCCACCAGACGACCGAGTAGCCGCCGTCGCCGGCAAATGCGTGCAGCCCGGGCAGACGGTTGCCGACGCCGGCCGGCTCGTCGTTCGGCCGCTGCAGCACCGAGTCCTTCGACTTGAACGCCGGGCACTTCGGCCCGCGCGCCGGCGTTCCGGCGCGATCGCGACCGGCGGATACAGCGCGCGATTCAGCGGGCTCGAACCATCCGCCGTCCCACGGCTCGTCGCCGAGCGCGGGCACGACGAGCAGATCGCGCGCGCGCGTCGCCGCGACATACGCGAGCCGGACGCCTTCGGCCTGATCGCGCGCGACTTCCTCGGCTTCGTGCTCGTGCAGCTCGTGCGGCGCCCAGCCGCCGATCTTCATCGCGCACAGCCCGCGCGACGCGATCGAGATAGCGGCTCGCGTCGTTGCGGCTCATGCGGCACGTGAGGTCCGCGAGGATGACGACCGGGAACTCGAGCCCCTTCGCCTTGTGCACGGTCATCAGGCGGACGCCGTCGCTGCCCTCTTCGAGAATCGGCGCCTCGGCGGCCTCGCTGGCCGCCGCCGTCCGCAGCTCGTCGATGAAGCCGCGGAACGAGATGCCGCCGCCCGCCTCATGCTGGCGCGCGAGCTCGGCGACGTGGAGCACGTTGGCGAGCGCCTGCTCGCCCGCCGGCCGCAGGATGAAGCCGACGTGCGCGCGCGTCTCGGCGAGCAGCCGGCCGATCGTGTCGGCGACCGGACGGTAGTTGCGCGCCGCGGTGCAGCTGCTGCAGCAGGCGCAGCGCGTCGGCGATCGGCATCAGGTGCGCGGTCGGCTCGCCGGTCAGCGCCAGCTCCTGGCCGCGAGTTGCCGCCGAGCTCCTTCGGAATCGCGGAACGGATGGAACGCGCCGAAGCGATGCCGGAACTCGAGCAGATGCTCGTCGTCGATCGCGAACAGCGAGCCCTTCAGCGTCGCGAACACCGACAGCTCGTCGTCGGGCCACTCGATGGCGGCCAGCGCCGCGCGGATCGGTCTCGACCTCCTCGCGGCCGTGAAACGCCTTGCCGCCGACGAGCAGGTGCGGAATGCCGCGCGCCTCGATCGCGTCGACGTAGCGGACGCGTCACGTCCTCGCCGAAGCTGACGAAGCGCCGGAACAGCACCGCGATGTGGCGCGGCTGCAGCGGCACGCGCCGCTCGGCGCCGTCCGGCCTGCCGCTCGCGCGACCGTCCAGCCGCTCTTCTCGTCGATCAGCCACGCGATGAACGCGCCGATCGCGTCCGGCAGCGACTCCTCGATCGCCTTGGCCGACGCCTTGAGCGACGCCGAACCTGCCGCGCCGTACGGCTTCGGCACCGGCAGCGCGACGATCGCCGGCTGCGAGTCGTCGGCCGGCGCGACTCGGCGCCAGCGGCACGTACTCGGCCTGCAGCGTCGTCCTCGTCGCCGGTCATCTCCGGCGCGAAGGCGGCGTTGACGAATCGCTGAATCGCCGGCACGCTGCGGTAGCTCGTCGTCAGCTGCAGCACGCGCCCGCCGCGCGCCTCGAGCTGCGTCGCGCACGCGCCAGTACGTGCCGACGTCGGTGCCGCGGAACCGGTAGATCGCCTGCTTCGGATCGCCGACGATGAACAGCTTGCCGGCGGCACGTCGTTGGCGAGCGAGCAGCAGGATCTCGGCCTGAATCGGATCGGTGTCCTGGAACTCGTCGACGAAGATGCGCGTGAACTTCCGCTGCAGATGGCGCGCGGACGCCGGCGTTCGCTCTTGATCAGGTCGCGCGCGCGCGCCAGCAGATCGGTGAAATCGAGGGCGCCGGCCGCCTGCTTCAGCTCCTGATAGCGCGCGGTCGCGCCGGCGAGCTCCTGCTGCAGGCAGGCGGCGAGGTCGGCGTCGGCGTCCTGCTGGAACTGCTGCAGCGTCGTCGAACAGCGCGTCGCGCGCGCGCGAGCACCGTCGGTGCGCGCTGGCGTCCTGCTGAACTTGTAGCCGCTGCCCTTGCGCGTGCGCGAGAAGCCGCGGTCGCGCGTCAGATCGACGAGCCGCGCCTCCCAGCCGTCGAGATCCGACCTGGCCGAACGACTGCTCGAGCTCGATCTGCCGGCTGAGGCGGCGCGACCGCGTCCGTGTCGATGAACAGGTTGTCGCGCGCGGACAGACGGCGACGCCGGTGAGCGTCGGCGAGCCGGTGCAGCGCCGCGACGCAGACGTTCGATCTCCGCGCGCGCGATCGAACGGCGGCCGCTGCCACGGGTGCGGGAAATCGCGCCACTCGGCGAGCGTCCGGCCGGCGCCGCGCAGGCGATCGATCGGCCCGTCGCCGTCGCCGGCCGCCGAACGACGGCGCGCTCGTGCGCCGCAGCGCGCGGCGCACGCCTTCAGGCGGACTCTGTCAGCGCCTCCTGCAGCCAGGCGCGAAACGCGCGCGCGTAGAGCCGGTCCGGCCTGCGGCTCGGTGAGGACGGCGAACAGCGGATCGACGCGCGCTTCGACCGGCCGCTCGCGCAGCAGCTCGGCGCAGAAGCCGTGGATCGTGTTGACGTGCGCCTCCTCGAGCGTCTTCGAGCGCGTCGTCGAGCCGCGTCGCGCACGCCGGCATCGCCGGCTTCGCTCGCGCGCGTCTCGAGCGCCTCGCGCAGCCGCAGCTTCAGCTCGCCGGCGGCCTTCTCGGTGAACGTGACCGCGACGATCTGCGACCATCGTCGCGCGGCCCGGTCGCGAGCACGCGCAGGATCCGGTTCACGAGCTCGGTCGTCTTGCCGGTGCCGGCCGCCGCCTCGACGATCAGCGTGTCGTCGAGGTCGTCGGCGAATGGCGGCGCGCGCGTCGTCGTCCGACGGCATCGGAGCGTTCGCGTGTCATCGCATGGACCTCAGCGCCTCGAGGTCCGGCGAGCCGGTCGCGCGCCTTGTGCGTCGACGCGCTCTTCCTCGCGCGGACCGCAGACCGGGCGGAAATCGCACCACGTGCAGGCGCTCGCTCGGCGGCGCGCCGGCAGGAACCCGTGTTTCGACCGCGCGATCGATGATCGCCAGCACCTGCAGCCCCTGGCTGCGCGTGTAGTCGTTGATCGGAATCGGCGTGCTCGGCGAAGCCGCCGGCCGTCGTCGCGTAGAAGAGGCGCGCCTTCGAACGACCTTCTTGCCGAGTCCCTGCTCGATCGCGAGGCTGTACGAGCACCGGCTGCAGCGTCGCGCCGCCGCCGACGATCGAGATCGGGGTTCGACCGGTTCTTGCCGGTCTTGTGGTCGGTGACGCGAAGCAGATCGAAATCGGCGCGATGCTCGATGAGATCGACCGATCCGCGCAGCACGAAGCGGCCGTCGACCGCGACCGGATCCGGCAGGCTGCGCGGATCGCGGCCGTCGTCGTTGCAGGCCGAAGCTGAACTCGAAGTAGGCCGGCCGCCAGTCGTGCTCGTCGGCGATCTTCTGCACCCAGATGCCGAGATCGCGCCGCAGTTCGTCGACCTCGTCGCGCCAGACGCGATCGATCGCCGGCGCCAGCGTCTCCGCGTACTCCGGCCGCGACGCGATCGAGCACGGCGTCGAGCGTCTTCGAGCGCCGCCGCGAGCGCCGTCGCGCGTGACCGGCAGCGCGCCCGTCCGTTCCGAGCGCGCGGATAGAACTCGGCCTGCGCCTTGTGAAACAGGCTGCCGCGCGTCAGCGGATCCATGCGCACGAGCGGCTCCGGCTCGTCCCACGGCTCGAGACGGTAGATCGTCGCGAGCAGAAACTGGTACGGGCAGGCGGCGAACCGCTGCAGCGCCGACAGCGAGTACGGCGCGCTGCCGCAGACGCGCTGCCGTCGAGCGCCGCCTGTGTGCCGGGCGCGACCTTGATCAGGCCGTCGCTCGGCGACCACGCGCTGCGGCCGCGCGCCCAGCGGCTGATCACCGACCGGCGCAGCGACTCGTTGAGCCCGAGCAGGTAGTGCGCGTGCCCTTGCACCGTCGACGGATCGCGCGCGTCGAGCAGCGGCTTCAGCGACGCCAGATCGTGCTCGAGATCGTCGATGGCGCGGTCGGGATCCTTCGGCGCCGGCCACGCGAGGCTCGCGCCGCCTTCCTCGGCGGCCTCCGACGCCAGCACGCGGTGATCCGGGACGCGGCCGGTGATCGCGCGCATCACGTCGAGCGCGTAGAACGACGGCACGCGCGCGCGCGTCTCGCCGACGTCCAGCCGCGGATACGACAGATACAGCCGCTCGGTCGCCGCGCCGATGGCGATCTTCAGCAGCAGGCGCTCGGCGCGTGCCGCGCTCGTCCTGCCCGACGAGCGCCGCGATCGATCGCGCGGCGCCGCTCGTCGAGCAGCAGCGGATCCTCGCGCGGCCGCTGCGGCACGACGCGCTCGGCCAGGCCCGGCACGAAGCACGACGCGGAACGATCGGCCGCGCGCCTGATGCGGCGTGCCGACGAACAGCCGGCCGTAGCGGCGCGCGCGGCGGCTCCCAGTCGAGCGCGACGAGGCGGTCGTGCAGCACGTCGCGCGCTTCCTCGAGCGACACCGGCCCGACGTCGGCCATCGGGCCGCAGGTCCGCCAGCGTCTGCAGCACGCGCGTCGGGCCTGCTGCAGGCCGCGCGCTGCCAGCGCGCTGAATGCGCTCGATCCACTCGCCCCACGTGCGCCTGCTCGGGCCAGTCGGCCAGTGCGTCGACGATCGGCAGCGCAAACTGGCGCAGGTGCGCAGGTTCCTGAGATCGCGCTCGAAGCGCGCGATGCGCGCCGATTCCGGCTCGTCCTTCTGCAGTTCCTCGATCCGGTAGCCTGAAGTCGGCGGCAAGCCCGTCCAGCCGTCGCCGCCAGCGCGCCTTGCCCTCGTCGCGCGTGCGCCCGCCGACGACGGCCGACTCGACGATCAGCTCTTCCCACTTCCACGGCGATCGCAGCGTGCCGGCGACGACCGCCTCGTCGTCCGAGTCGATCGGCTCGATCGGCGGGGTCCGACGGCTCCTGGTCGCATCGGATCCGGTCGTCGGACGGCGGCGCGATCCGCGCGGTCCTCGCCGGCAAACGCTTCGTCGAGCGGCGTGACGACCGCGGCTCGGCGCCGGTCGGTCACACTGCGGCACCTGGCCGAGCGACAGGTATTCGTCGAAGCGCTTGGCCGACAGTCCGTCGACGGCGCACGACAGCGAGCGCGACGAACGCGCGGCCGGCGGGATCCGGCCGGCGCGTGCCGCGATCGAAGTACACCGGCACGCCGCCGCGCGCGCACGGCATGCTCGAGCAAGCCGAGATATTGCTGCGGCGTGCGGAGGAACACCGCCATCTCGTCGAACGGCACGCCGCGCGCCGCCTCGTCGAGCACCCGCCGCACGATCTCCACCGGCCTCGCGCCCTTCACCAGGCGCGGAGAACAGCACGACGTCGCCGGCGCGCTCTCGCTCGACAGGGCGATCTGGTCTGGAACGACGCAGCGGCGCAGGACAATTTAAATCTGAAATCTGACTTCTGAAATCTGAAATCTAAGGCTGCTCTCGAGCTGTCCTCCGCCGAGCGCCAGCAGTGCGTCGGCGTCACGGCGTCGCCGTCCGGGACAGTCGCCAGCACGCCTGGCGATCCGGCGATCAGGGCCGACGCGAACTGCTGTTCAGCGCGCGAGTCGAGCGGACGTCCGAGCAGAACCATCGGCAGCTTCGCCGCACCGCACGTGTCCCGCGCGGCACGCGCAGCGGCCGCCAGACGAAACAACGCCGCGCGATCGTCCACGCCGGCGCGCGACCATCTCGGATTCCGACGCGGTCCAGCAGGCGAAACAGGTCGGCGCCGGTTCGCTCATCCGGTGTGAATGGTCGATCGTTCGCACGCCGGCGAGCGGCTCAGCTCGTGCAGCGTGCGCGCCAGCGCCTTGGAAATCCGGGCATCCGCGCAACCGGCTCGAAGTACCCGAAGTTCCTCGGCCTCCAGCGCGCCGAACACCGGCATGCGCGGCCACGGCTTCCGCGCCGGCCTGCGTGCCGGGAATCCGGCGGCTCCGGCTGGATACGACGCGACTGCCCGCGCGGCGAGTCCGGTCAGGCTGAATCGGGTGATGCCGAAGGTGGCTCCCGGTCTCGCGAGATCGCGCGGGCCAGATCGTCTGCGGCGCCGCGCGAGGCGCCAGACGATGATGATTTCGGCGGCGGGAGAGCGTCCGCCGACGAAGGATCCGCGCGGCGGCGAGCCGGCGCGGCCGCGGAGGTCGAGGTGATGATGCGCATTGACGAACTCCTTCCGGACGCCATGCCGTGATTCTCCGGGGCACCATGCGAGGCCATCGCCTCGCGGAGAGCCGCAGCGGCTCAGTCTTCATCGTCGGGACTCCTGGAGGCCGGACTCTGACGTGATGTAGTGCGGACCTTCGGAGTCCGCCGTGTGAAGGCGAGCATGAAGGCTGAACTGGCTGAGAAGTCAGATCGCAGCGCTCGACACGCGGACGGCGTGGCCCGTCGATCTGGTCGACGTGGCCAGCGGCGCATCAGAGGCGCGTGGCTCGGAGGTGCGTCAGTCGGTGTCAGCAGCGTCCGGCTTCAATCCGTCGGACGTGGCGATCCGCGCGCGCGCCAGCGCGGGGATTGCCGCGCTCGATTTCCGGGACGATTTCATCCACGGCGGTGCGTCACCGGGAGAATCGTCGTCCCCCGCCGGGCGATGCTGCGAGCCGCTCCATGAAGTGGTGCCGGGAGACGAGATCCAGGCCCCGCGTCGGCTCGTCGAGCACCAGCGCCGCCGGCCGATGGACGAGCGCGCTGCGCGATCAGCACTCGCCGCGCCTCGCCGCGTTGACATCGTATCCGAGCGTGGCGCGCGCCAGCGCACCGCCTCGACCCGCTCGAGCGCCCATCCACTGCCTGACGGCGCATCGCGCTCGTGTCACGCTGGTGCGCGGAAGACGCCGTGGCGTCGCGAAGAACCGGAAGACGACGGCGTCGAGACCGAGTGAGCACGCCGTTCGAGTTGCCGTGAACGAACCGGTCGTGCAGGTCCGGCGGAGACGATGCCGAGGCGCGACCTGAGCTCGAAAGACGTCCCAGCGATCCTGCACCGAAGAGCGCGTATCGGCGATGGTTCGTCCGCCCGGCCAGCGCGACCGCGCTGCGTCGCTCCGACCGCCTCGCGCTTCGACGGCGGGTGCAGCGGCGTCAGCAGCTTGATGAAGGTGGACTTGCCCGCGCCGTTCGGGCTGGAGGATCGCGGTGTGCTCGCCGACGCGCGATCGTCAATGCTGAGGCGATCGAGCACTGCGGATCGCCGCCCAGCATCGACAGACGCGTCGTTGAGCTCCAGCAGAGGCGCTTCTGAACTTCTGACCTCTCACCTGCAGCTTCTGACTTCCGCTCAGCGGATCCTCCACCCGTTGACCGGGCCGCCGTGGAAGAACGCGCGCCGGCGTCATCACGCCATCCTTCTTGAACACCTGGCCGTCCTTCATCACGAACTGCACGTGCTTCAACGCGTTCACATCGTCGAGCGGATTGCCCGGCACGGCGATCAGGTCGGCGAAGAAGCCAGCCTTGATCGGGCCGCGCGTCGTTCTCGGTCTCGCTGACCTTGTAGCCGTTCGATCGTCATGGCGCGCAGGATGTCGGCGTTCGGAATGCCGGCGTCCTTCCAGGTCTTGAGGAACTCGATGCACGACCTCGCCGCGCGTCTTGCCGGCGACGCAGTAGTCGGCGTCGGTCGAGAAGCGTCAGCGGCACCTTGTTGGCGTACGCGTTCTTCAGGCCGGCGACCGTCGCGCTGGTAGGCCTGCGGCGACACCGGATGGCCCGCGAGTCCTGTCGGCGTGCTCGGTCCCGGCGCGCCAGATGCCCTTCTGCGCCATCAGCTTGTGCATCTCGTCGTTGAGCGCCGGTCGAGTGCGCGATGGACCAGATGCCGGCTTCGATCGCGTTCCTGCGCGCCGTTGAGCGTCTGCACGTGCCCTCGACCTTCATGCCGGACTTCGCGGCCTCGCGGATGACGAGCCGGATCTCGTCGGCGGTGTAGCCGTACGGTTTGCAGTCGACGCAGATCTTGATCACCTTGGCGCCGAACAGCACGTTCTGGCGGATCGCCTTCACGATCTCGTCGGGCGTGTCGGCGTCGAGATACTCCGGATAGACGATGTTGTGGTCGTTGCGCCATCTCGGGCGTCGGGAAGAACTGGCCGCCCATGCCGCCGATGATGATGCCGGAGTTGATGATCGTCGGCCCGGGAATCCAGCCCTGCTCGATCGCCTGGCGCAGCGCCGGTGTCGGCGTAGTAGCGCGTTGTTGCCCATGTCGCGGACGATCGTGAAGCCCGACGCGAGCATCTGGATGCCGTTCGACGCCGCCTGAATCGCGCGCAGCGCCGTCGATTCCTGCACGTAGGTGTAGTAGTAGATGTTGTTCTCCGGATCCGGCTTGTAGGTGAGCGCGAGATGGTTGTGCGCCTCGACCAGGCCCGGCATCACGGTCATCGCCGACAGATCGATCACCTGCGCGCCGGCCGGAATCGCGACGTTCGGTCCGACGTCGCGGATGCTTGTTGCCGGCGACGAGGATGATCTGATTGGTGAGGATGCGGCCGGCTTCCGGATCGAGCAGGCGACCGGCGCGGATCGCCGTGATCTGGCGAGGCGCGGGCGCTTGTGCGGAGAGGGTTGCCGCCACGAGCAGGACGGCGAGCCGCGCGTAGTGCCAGGCTTCAGGCAGACACGGACGCATCGACATGGCGGTGACGCTAACCGGAGGCGCCGCCTTTGCAAGCGGCGCCTCCGGAATCGACCGGTCTTACTGGTTGTGCGCGCAACCAGCTACCGTCGCCGTGCGTCATGACTTTGTTGCCCGAGGCATCGGTGCAGGTCAGCGTGATCGTGTAGATCCTCCCGTCGCCGTTGCCCGCTCTCTCGGCGCGCAGCCGCACGTGGTGCGCATCCACCACCTCCCAGTCGGTCGCCGTGTTGCCGTCGCCGGTCCCGTTGCACGGCCTCGTTGCTCGACACGGTCAGGACGCACGACGCCGCGCTGCAGTTGTCGGTCACGCCGCCGTAGCTGACCGCCACGTCCACCATCTTGTGATTCGGCGGCCACAGCGATGTCGTCGACGGCGACAGGCGCGCTGACGACCGGCGGCGTCTGATCGACGACGGTGACCACGCCGCGTCGCCTGGCTGAACGCACCCTTCGGATCGGTCGCCGTCAGCAGCACCGAGGTGGACCCGAGCGCATACGGCGACGGCGGCGCCTGGACCAGCGTGAGCGGATCGCCGTCGGGGTCGGACGAGCCGTCGTCGATCGAGGCGTCGGCGACGCACATGTTGTTCGCGGGCACGGATGACGTTCTTCGCCCTCGCGACCGGCGGATGGTTCGGCGGCTCGCACGTCCCGAGACAGGCGTTGGACACGGTCAGCGTGTACTGGGCTGTTGGACGGGCCGGCGAGCACCGGCACGTCGTGCACGTCGATCGCAAACTGGCTGCCGCCGGCTGGCAGACTCGAACGAATACGTCAGCGGCCCGACGCGCTCGAGCACGCCGGATCCGCTTTGTAGTTCTGGGTGATGTCGGCCGGGTTGAACGTCGGCACGTACGCGGCGCTGAACATGTTGATCGAGTTCGGGCCGCTGAAGGTGACCGACGCGCACGACGGCGTGCTGTAAGCCGCAGGTGGTGAACGCATAGGCGTCGAAGCGCCGCGCGCCGGGTCCCCGCCGGCGGCGGAAATCGGCGGCGTCGGCTTCTGCACGCCGCAGACGCTCGCGCGCCGTCCTGCCGATTCAGCCGGAAGTTCTGCGACGCCCGTCGAGCCGACCACGCCCGTCGACCGAGGCCGGCGTCGAGCCGTCGAGGTTCTTGCGTGACGCTGAAGGTCGTGACGCCAATCGGCACCGACGAACGCCTGCGACAACGGGCCCGTGCCGCCGGTGTAGCGTCGCGGCGAACGTGAAGTTCGCCGCGCCGGGACACCCGACGTCGGTCGTCGTCGTGAACAGCAACGGGACCGCCGTTGGCCGCCGACGCGAGCGGCGCGAGATTCACGAACGTCGACCGTGTTCGGCAGCGCGACGGTGACGCCGGTCGGTCGGCGACGTGAGCGAGCCGAAATGGCTGTCGCCGGCGCGACGCCGTAGTTCTTCAGCGTGATCGTCATCCGTGCGCCCTCGCCGACTTCCGGGGATGCCGTTGCCGTTGCCAGGGTTGTCGGTCACCTGGACGCGGTCGACCTGCAGGAACGCCGTGCCCGCCGCGCCGGTCGCGCCGACCGCGTCGCGCGCCATGATGATGCCGGCGCCCGAGTCGCGATCGACGCCCGGCGGCCTGGATGTCGATCGCCGTGCTCGTGAGAATCGTTCGAATCTGCGCCGCGCGTCAGCGACGGGTTCGCCGGACTTGACGAGCGCCGCGATCGCGGCCGCGTGCGGCGCCGCCGCCGACGTGCCGAAGAACGGGCTCGGGAAGCCGCCGACGCCGGTGACCGACACGCCGTCGGCCGCGGTGATGTCGGGCTTCTGCAGCACCTGTCCGCCGGTCGACGACACGTTGCCGGCGGTAATCGGCGTCCCGTCGGCCTGATAGAAGATGCGCCGCGGTCCGTCGGAGCTGAACGTCTCGACGAGGTCGGCCGCCGCTGAACGCTTGCGGAAACGCGCGCGCCGGCCGGCGTCGCCGCGACGCCGTACGAGCCGGTGCTGGTCACCGTGGCGTGCCCATGCGTCGTGCCGGACGTGGCGATCGAAAGCCGCCCGCGGTTCGTGTTCAGGTGCAGGAAGCGCGCCTGCGGCGCTGTTCTTCTTCACGATCACGATGCGCGGGTTCGCCGTGCTCTGCGAGATCTGCTCGATCGGATCCTGCGTGCCGTTCTGGATGTTGGTCGACGCGGCCGCGATCGCCGTACCCGCGGCGTTGAGCCTGAACAGATCGTAGTCGTTCGACGAACCGCCCAATGGATCGGACCAGTACAGGCTGATGGGTCCGGTGCTCGCCGCCGTCAGCAGATTGAAGTTCTGTCCGCCGAAGTTGTGAACGCGCCCGCCGGCGCGGCAACGGCGCGCCGGTCGCGCCGCCGTCGACGAAATCGCCTTCCCACGCGCCCGACGGTGCCGGCGTCGAGGTTCCCGAGTTGCCTGCCGACGAGAAATACAGCGCGCCGTCGGCGCGTGACGTCCTTCACCGCCTGGATCACCGCGCCGCCGTTCGTGTTGGAGATGACGCTCGGCCGCCTGGCCGTCCTGGAACGGCGTCTCGACGAAGTAGAACACGTCGTCGACGATGATGTCGCAGCCGGCGGCGCGCAGCGCGCGGATGTTGTCGGCGAAGCTCGTGAGGCTGACGAATGCGCTCGCGAAGTAGAGCTGCGCGCCGGGGCGAGGTCGTGGACGATCTCGAGCATCGCCGTGCCTTCGTCGCACGTGTTCGCCGCCGGACACGGCGAGGCGGGACCAATCACGGTCACCGGGCCCGAGGTCGCCGGCGCTCTGACTTGCGGCGAGGTTGCGCACGCCGTCCGACAGCACGCCGATCTTCGAGCCCGGTGCCGTCGACGTGAAATGCGCCGCGCGCGGCGAAGGCGAGATGCGTCACGTCGCCTTCCGAGCTGCGGCTGCCCTGTCCGGTGGGCGGCGACGAGGTTCGGCACCGCCTCCTGGCCGGAAATGCTCGCGTCCTGCCTCGGCTGGATGAACAGCACGTCGGGATCCGCGGCGAGTCCTTCGACCTGGTCGACGTTCAGGTGGGCGCGAACATCCGACGCCGTCGGCTGACGCGAACAGGACATCGATGCCCGCGGCGGGCAGCCGCGACGCCAGGCCGCTGCCGCGCGCGCGCGCACGTCCACGACCAGATGGCCGTCGTCCGCGTACGGCAGATCGGTCTCCACCGCCCAGATACCGCTGGCCACCGGTTGGCCGGCTTCCATCTTCCACTCGTAGATCAGCTGCGAGTCGATCTTCTGCTGCGCGGCGGTCCGCGCGTCCTTCTCGGCGAGGAGCGCGTCGATTTGCGCGCAGCGCCTCCGGCGAGATGTCGGCGGCGAGTTGATCCGCCGGCGGCTGCGCCGCCGCGCGGAGGTGCGATCCGGACGAATACATGCCAAGGACGAGGACGAGCGACGACGGCAAGTGCGCGACCAGGCTTCATGTTGACCTCACGGGAAACTACGTCCGGTTAGTCGCTTCGGCCGCCGGCTCGATGAACCGGACGGCGGGATCGGCAGCGAGCGTTTCGAGCTTGAGCAGCGGGACACGCGCGATGATGGAGCGACCGCGCACCGACGTGGACAGCACGAGGCCGCCGACGTCGGCGAATGCTGTTCTGCAGCGCCGGCGTCGGATCGCGCGCGGATGTCGACGAGCGCGCGGCCCCGCGCGTCGATCTTCACGCCGGTCGGTCCGGGCGGCACGGCCTTTCGCTCGGCCTCGCCCCGGAGGCGGTAGATCTCGTAAAGGAGTTGGGAGTTGATCTTCTGCTGCGCCGGCGTCCGCTGCGCTTTTTCATCCACGGACGGAGTTGCGTCGCAGGCGGAAGCGCGACCAGAACCGCAACGCAGCAGGTGTGGAAGCGGCATGCGAGCCAGCGCATCCTACACCAGCGCCGGCCCGCCGCCGCATGCCGAAAGAAATATTTCTGAATCGCGCCGCTACGGCTGCGACGTCGTCGTCGAGACCTTCCCCCTGCCTGGCGCGTCCACTGATTGAACCAGCTCCATCATGTAGAGCTGCGTGCGGATGTAGTTCGACGGCTTCGATCCGGTGCCGTGATACTCCTCGTTGAACTGCAGCAGCTTCACCGGCACGCCCTTCACCTTCAGCGCCGCGTAGTACTCCTCGGTCTGCGGCATCGGCGTCCGGCGATCGAGCACGCCCGTCATCAGCAGCGTCGGCGTCGTCACCTTGCCGACCGTCATCAGCGACGAGTGCGCCAGCCAGTCCGACGGATCCTCCCAGAACGGCTTCTTGAAGAAGCTGTAGGTGAAGAGCGGAATGTCGGTGTGGCCCGCCATGCTCAGCCAGTCGATCACCGGGCAGCGCACCGCAGCCGCGGCGAAGCGATCGGTGTGGCCGATCACCCAGCTCGAGAGCACGCCGCCGCCGCTGCAGCCCGACACGTACATGCGCGACGTGTCGACGTAGCCCTTCCCGACGACGGTGTCGACGCCGGCCATCAGGTCGTCGTAGTCGGGGCCCGGATAGTTGTGGTCGATGCCGTTGATGAACTCGCTGCCGTAGCCGGTGCTGCCGCGCGGGTTCGTGACGAGCACGACGAAGCCGTTGGCCGCGAAGTTCTGGAACATGTAGTTGAAGCGCGACGTTGTAGTTGCCGAACGGCCCGCCGTGGATCTCGAGAATCAGCGGAGTACTTCTTCGAGGCGTCGAACGACGGCGGCTTCACGATCCAGCCCATGACCTTCGTGTTGCCCGTCGACGTGTAGGTGATCTCCTCGATCTTCGCGAGCTGGATGCCCTGCAGCACGTCGCCGTTGACGTCGGTCAGCTTCGTCGACCTGGCCCGGCTGCTTCACGCTGAACTTCGACGACGTCCTGCGGGTGATCGAGATCGGCGGCGATGCCGGCGGCGATGCCGATCCTTCGACACCGAATCGAACGAGAGCATCTGCCGCCCGGTCGTGACCGGCTTGACGCCGCCCACGATCGACGCGAACTGCACGTTGCGCGCGCCGCTGATCGTCGGCGTCGAAATACGAGCCGGTGCCGTCCGGCGCCCAGCGCATGTTGATCGGATCGCGGTCGAAGTCGCCGCTGATCTTGCGCATGTCGCTGGCGCCGCCGGTGATCGGGATCACGTACATGATCGCTCGACGGTGTGCGAGTGTCCCGTCGGCGCGTAGCCGGTGAACGCGACCGTGCGGCCATCGGGCGAGACGACCGGCTTGCCCCACTCGCCGGCCTTCGTTCACCAGCTCGCGGATCGCGCCGGTCGCGACGTCGGCGACATAGATCTGCGACGTCTCGTACTGCATGTCGGCGTCAGGCGAGCGGTTGCCGTCGAAGACGACCGACTTGCTGTCCGGCGTCCAGTCGATCGACGCGCCGCCGCGGAGCTCGCCCGCGCCGACGCTCCACTTGCCGGTCGTCAGACCTGACGCGCGCGTTCCGCCGTCGGCCGGGACGACGAACAGGTGCGTGAATCCGTCTTCGAGGTAAGCCGACCTGATCCTGACGATAGTGAATCGTGCTCGACCACGCGCGGCGCGGGCGTCCACTTGGCGCCCTTCGGCTCGGCGCGGCATCGATGATCGGTCCACTTGTCGGTTGAGGGCACGAACATCGCGAACGCGATCGATTTGCCGTCGGGCGACCATTTCGCGTTGCGCGGCGCCTCGGTGATGTGCGTGATCTGCGTTGCCGGGCCTTCCGCATCCACCCAGCGCACGAACAGCTGCGACCCTTTCGGCTCGCCTTCGCCCTGATACAGCAGCCGCTTGCCGTCGGGCGACCAGCGCGCCGCGCCGCCCTTCACCAGGAATCGGTTCTGCGATCCGTCGGCGTTGACGATCCACAGCTCCGAGTCCCACTTGTCCTCGAGCTTGTTCACGTGCTGGCGCGTGTAGACGACGCGCGATCCGTCCGGCGAAATCTGCGCGTCGCTCACGCGCTCCCAGTCGAGATAGTGCTCCGTCGTCAGCAGCGTTGCCGATCGCGTTTCCTGCGCCGAGCAGGCCCGACGCCTCCGACGCCGCCGCACGACCGCGGCCAGTGGCGCCACGGCGGTCAGCCAGGCGCTCTCATCTGCGCACCCGCCTGCGACGAGCGCGTCGCCTGCCGTCTGTGCGACAGGCCCCTGCACCGCGAGCGCGGCGGTTCGGCATCCGCAGCAGCGACTGCTCGATACTGCGCGGCGGCCTCCTGCGCGGCCGGCTGCAGTCGAGCAGCAGGTCGCCGTACAGCTCGAACGACGGCTTGATCGGCTCGGGCGGACCGGACGGCGCGTCGAGCGTCAGCTCGATCGCGGTCGCTTCCTTCAGCAGCCGCTCGGCCGTCGGCCGTGTCCTTCTGCGAGTGCGCGATGGCCGCGCCGACTTCCTTCTCCATGATCGCGAACGGCTTCGCGCGGTAGGCGTTCGATCCGGACTCGGCCTGCGTCCGCATCGCCTTCAGCTTCTCGAGCGCGACGTTCGCGGTCGGCGAGATCGCCGAGCTTGCGCGGCGCTCAGGCCGGCCGCGAGCACGTACGCCGCGCTGCCGTCGTAGCCGGGCGCGCCGCCATCCTTCACCGCGCCGGTCGGCAGCGCGAGCTTCTCCCACCGCGCGCTCTCGACCACCTGGCGCGCTTTCATCGCCGCGTAGCCGTCGCGGACGTTCGGCGCCGTGTCCTTGTCGGCGACCGCCTTGGCCTGATCGACGCACTTCTGCGCCTCGTCGAACTTGCCTTCCTGCAGGTAGGCGTACTGCAGCCACGACAGCGTGTGGAAGTCCTCGCGGCCGCGCGGCAGGTTCTTGGCGACCGCGAGATCGACCAGCCGCCTTGTAGGCCACGACGTTCGACGCGATCACGTCGTCCCACATGCCGAGCTGCACGAAGATGTGCGACGGCATGTGCAGGGCGTGCGCCGCGGACGGCGCGATCTTCGAGTACTCGCGCGCCGCCGTCAGGCTCAGAATCGCGTGGTCGGGATCGTCGAAGGAGTGAATGATGTAGTGCGCCGCGCCGGGGTGCTTCGGGTTGCGCTGGAAGATGCCCTGCGCGATCGCCGCCGCCTGCATCGCGTTGCGCGTGTTCGACACGCCGGGGCGGCCGGTGCCGAGCAGCGCCAGCGCGTAAAGGCAGGCGATTTCATCGTCGGCCGGATGACTTGGCGTGCATCGTTTTCATCGCGTCGGCGTAGGCGATGTCGCGCGCCAGCTTGTCGCCGGTGCCGAAGAGCACCTCCGCCGACTCCGATCAGCTCGCGCTCCTTGCCGGCCGGGCGCCTTCGCCGCTCGCGCGGCCGCGGTCGGCGCGAGCTGCTCGAGCGCCTTGCGCGCCGCGGGCAGATCCTGCTGCGCCCAGAGCGGATGGTTGAAGCTCATCGCCTCGCCCCAGTACGCGAGCGCGAACGCCGGGTCGGCCTTCTGCGCCTCGCGGAACGCGTCGGCGGCGATGTCGAATTCGAAGTTGTAGAGCGCCTTCACGCCGGTCAGAAACGGCGCCTGCGCGGCCGGCTTCGCCGATGTCGGAAAATTGATCGAGCCGAGCTCTACCGCTTTCGGCGCCTGCGCCAACGCGGTCGCGCCGGACATTCCCGCCACCAGCAGGCCGGCGACGAGCGCACGATTCCACACTCTCATCAGACACCTCCAAAGGCAGCGCCATTCTAGCTCCGGCCGGGCGGCCCGCGGCGCAAAACCGATGGCAGATTCCGGTCGTGTCCGGCTTCAGCCGGACCAGCTAAATTTCCAGCTGGATGCCGATTTCGACGACGCGATCGACCGGGATATTGAAGAAATTGGTCGCCCGGCGCGCGTTGCGCGACAGGAAGATGAACAGCGCGTCCCGCCACGCCGGCATGCCCAGCCGGTCGCTCGCCAGCAGCGTCAGATCCGCCAGATAGAACGGTGGTGTCGTTGTCGTTCAGCTTCGAGCCCTTCTCGCGCGCGCGCGCCAGCGCCACCGGCACATCCGGCGACTCCATGAAGCCGAAGCGCGCGATCACCCGGTAGAAGCCGCTGCCGATGCGCCTGCACCTCGATCGGCTCGCCTTCGCTGATCGTCGGCGTGTTCAGCATCGACACGGTCAACAGCACGATCTGCTGGTGCAGCACCTTGTTGTGTTTGAGGTGATGCACGAGAATCGGCGGCGCGCCTTCGGGACGCGCGGTCATGAACACCGCCGTGCCAGGCACACGGACGGGCGGCGTCTCCGCGAGCCGCTTGAAGAACGCGTCGAGCGAGCACCTCCGACGCGTGCAGCCGCTCGACGACCAGCTCGCGTCCGCGCTTCCAGGTCGACATCACGCCGTAGACGAGCGCCGCCACGACGAGCGGGAACCAGCCGCCGTGCTGGATCTTGAGCGACGTTCGCGCCGAAGAACACGAGGTCGAGCGACGAGGAACGCCGCCGTGATCAGCACCGGCGCGCCACAGGCTCCACCGCCACAGCTCGCGCGCGACGACAAACGCCAGCAGCGTCGTGATGACCATCGTCATCGTGACGGCCATGCCGTACGCGGCCGCAAGGTTCGTGGACGAGCGGAAGCCGAACACGAGCCCGACGGTCGCGATCATCAGCATCCAGTTGATCTCTGGGATGTAGACCTGCCCCACTCTCGTGCGCCGACGTGTGCTGGATGTCGAAGCGCGGCGAGTAGCCCAGCTGGATCGCCTGCTGCGTCATCGAGAACGCGCCGGAGATGATCGCCTGCGACGCGATCACCGTCGCCATCGTCGACAGCACGACGAGCGGATACAGACCCCATGCCGGCGCGAGGTGGAAGAACGGGTTCACGCGCGTCTCGGGATTCGGCGAGCAGCAGCGCGCCCTGGCCGAAGTAGTTGACGAGCAGCGTCGGCAGCACGAGCGAGAACCACGCGATCCGGATCGGCTCGGCGGCCGAAGTGCCCCATGTCCGCGTAGAGCGCCTCGGCGCCGGTGATCGCCAGGAACACCGAGCCGAGCGTCAGCAACGACGCCGAACCGGTGCACCGCGAAGAACGCGTACGCGTGCCACGGATTCAGCGCCGCGAGGACGCCGGGGTTGCTGCACGATCGGCGGCAGCCCGAGGACCGCGATGATCAGGAACCACGACGATCATGATCGGCCCGAAGACCGTGCCGATGCCGCCGGTGCCGCGACTGCTGCACGAGGAACAGCCCGATCAGGATCACCGACCGTGATCGGCACGATGAACGGCTCGAACACGTGCGTCGCGACGCTCGAGCCCTCGACCGCGCTCAAGCACCGAGATGGCCGGCGTGATCATGCCGTCGCCGTAGAGCAGCGCCGCGCCGAACAGGCCGATCGCGATCGAGCGATCCGGCGCGCTGACTCGCCCGTGCGGCCGCGGACCAGCGCGACCAGCGCGAGGATGCCGCCCTCACCCTCGTTGTCGGCGCGCATCACGAACAGCACGTATTTGACCGACACGGTGATGATCAGCGACCAGACGACGAGCGACAGCACGCCGAGGACGTTGCCGACGGTCGACCGGAATCGCGTGCACGCCGTCGAAGCACTCGCGCAGCGCGTACAGCGGGCTCGTGCCGATGTCGCCGAAGACGACGCCGAGAGCCGAGAGGATCAGAACGCCCGTGCGCGAGGGACGCTGCGAGCGTCACTGCGTCCTAGTGTCTTACAAAATCGCGTCCCGATGCGTGTGTTACCATCGGCCTGGCTCGTGCGAGTCCCCTTCCTGCTGCTTGCGTACTCGCGGTCCTGGCGATCCACACGGTCGGCGTTTGGCATCTCGGTCGCCGAAAGCGCCCTGCCGGCCGGCGACTTCGATCGGTACTACGAGATCGGCAGCACCCGGGCCGTCCCTACGTCGACTATCAGGTCGAGCATCCGATCGCCACGCTGCTCGTCTTCAAAACGCTGGCACGGCTCAGCGGCGGGCGCGGCGCGTTCGGCCTCGGCATCGTCCTGCTCAATCTGGTCGCCGACTTCGGTCATCGCCGGCTCGCTGTTCTGGGGCTGGGGCCTCGTTGCCGCGGTGCATGGGGCACAGCCGCCATCATTCCGGTGCTGGGCCTCTTCTTCAACCGCGTCGACGCATGGTCCACGGCCGCGGCGATTCTCGCGCGTCGCCGCCTGGCGGCGCGATCGCCCGATCGTTCTGGGGTGCGCGCTGGCGATCGGCGCGGCGTTCAAGCTCTGGCCGCTGGTGCTGGCGCACGCTGTTGATCGTGCCCTGGCGCCGGCAGCGTTCGATCGGCGGCGCTGGCGGCGTTCGCGGTCTGACGGCGGCCGTCGCTGCGGCGGACTGGCGGTCTGCGATTCGCGGGCTCGAAGGCGTCCTGGTCAAGTGCTGACGTTTCGCGGCGCGACCGGATGGCAGATCGAGAGCCTGGTCGGCAGCGTCGTGCACCTGACCGACTCGAAGACGCTGCGGACTGGAGAGCGGCGCGTGGCGGATTGGCACGATCAACGGCGCGGCGTCGATCGCGATGTTCCTCGCCGCGGCGCCGATCTGCGTCTGGAGCAGCTGGCGCGGCGCGCGGCTCAACCGCGTCGGCGCCGGCTGGCTGGCGAGCGTCTCGGCGCTGCTCCTGCTCTCGGCGCTCCTGTCGGCGCAGTATGTGATCTGGCTCGCACCGGCGGCGGGCATCGCCTGGGCGCAGGGCGAGAGCGGCTCGCGCTGCTCACCGCGGTCGCGATCGTGCTGACGCAACTCCTGTGGAGCTATTACGGCGCGGTGCTCGCCGGCGCGCTCCCGGCGCTGCTGCTCGTGGTCGTGCGCAACATCGTGCTCGCGGCGATCGCCGTCAGCGCGATCGCGCGGCTGGCGTCCCCAGACCGACGTCTGGACGACCACGATCGAACCGAGATCACGACGAAGACCGCGGAGATCGCGAAGGCCGCGGAGGGCCATTTTGCGTCAGCGACTTAAGCTGACTCTGCGGTCTCTGCGGTCCTTCCGATCGTTTCGGCGTGTCGTGCTGTCACACGACCGGGCGCCACAGAAGAACCACATCGCCAGCATCGCCTGACCGGCGGCAAAGGCGCCGGCGACGCGGCATCAGCCGCTCGCGGGGAATGCGGATCGCCATCCAGAAGAAGACCGGGAACAGCACCGAGGTGAATCGCCCGAGCGACATGAACAGGTGCGCGACGACCGGCGGGAAAGATGTTGACGGCGATCCACGCGCCGTAGGCGAGGCCGAGCCGCCTGGAAATCGGTCGAATGGCGTACGACCGCCGCGCACGAATGCCGCGATGTTGCCGATCCAGGTGATCACCTCGATCGGCTTGATCAGCCAGCTTCACCAGGCAGCTTGCCCGGGTCTGGCGCGCCGGCGCGCAGCAGCATCGGCACGCCCCACGCCGCCTGGCCGTGAACCCAGGCCAGCGCGTCGCCGAACTTCAGCTGGAGGTAGATCGAAAACAGCGTCACGCCGACCGCCGGCACGCACGCGACGAGCAAGCGCGAGCGGCAGGCTGCTCGAGCGGCGCGAACCCGCGCCAGGTCGGTCGCGATCGACCGGCCACACGCGCGAGCAGAGCCAGCGGCAGCGCCAGCCAGAATCCGTTGGGCCGCGTCAGGCCCGACCGCCAGCCCGCATAGCGCGGCCCAGCCGAGACGCCCGCGCCGCATCGCGTAGAAGGCGCCGACGCTGAGGAACAGAAACAGCGATTCGGTGTAGACCGCCGAGAAATACAGCGCGTACGGGAAGGTCGAGATCAAGAGGACCACGCGCCAGGCGTAGTCGTCGCCGAGTTCCAGCACCGCCAGCCGATGAGATCAGTATCAGCGCGCCGGCAAACGCCGTCAGCGACACGATGAGCCCCGCCGCCAGCGGATGACCGCCGAGCGCGGCGCCGCCCCAGCGCATCAGCAGCGGATAGAGCGGAAAGAACACGACGTTGTAGTGGCGAAAGACGGCGGCGTCCCAGCTGTAGCCGTCGGTCGGCGATCGTGTAATAGAAGAACGTGTCCCAGCGCGCGAGCAGGTTGATCGAGCTCGTGCGACGAGACCGCGCCAGATCGCTTCGGCGGCCGGCGGCGGCACCGTCCCGACGATGGTGACCGCGAGGGCGCCGATCAGGAGAACCGGCAGCCGCGGTCCCGAGCGACGGCGGCGCCAGCGACCGCGCCGGCGACAGCCGCGCCTTCCGGCACTACACTCTGCATGTCGATGAGAGATAGTACCGCAAGCGATTCCGGCGCTGCCGCATCGCGCGCGTCGCTGACCGATGCCTTACGGGCGCGTCGCGCGTCCCGTTCCTGGTCACGCGGATCGGCGTGCTGCTCGTCAGCGTGACGGCGGCAGTCTTCATCGGCTATACGCCCGGACCCGGGTCACGCGTCCGCGTGGCGGCTGGACGTGGATCCCGTGCGCAATCTGCTCGCCCGCTGGGACACATTTTTCTATCTCGACATCGCGACGCGCGGCTATCAGTGGAACGGCGAACCCGCTCGAGGGACAGAACGTCGTATTCTTTCCGCTGTTCCCGCTGCTTGATGCGCGGCGCTCGGCGGCGCTGATCGGCGGCCATCCTGCTGCTGGCCGGCCTGATCGTCTCGCTGCGTGGCATTCCTTCTGGCGCTGATCTATTTCTGGCGCTGGACCGCCGATCGGCTGGGCGCCGACGTCGCCACCGGCGCCGTCTGGCTCCTGAGCGCGTTTCCGCTGGGTGTGTTCTTCAGCGCGGCGTACCGAATCGCTGTATGCTGCTGATCGTCGTGGCGGCCTGCTACTACGCCGAGCGTCGGCAGTTCGCGCGGTCGGCTGGCGTCGGCTTTCTCGCGGGACTGGTCAGGCCCAACGGTTTGCTGTCTGTCGATCCCGATCGCGTGGATCGGCGTTCGTCGCACGATGGGCCACGATCCGGACGAGAACCGCGGAGACCGCAGAGCTCGCTGAGACAACGACTTCTGCGATCTCCGCCTCGGCGTCGTCGCGCGCACGCGCGGCGCCGGTGATTGCGCCGGTGTCTGGGCGTCCTCTGCTACTGCGCGTACCTCTGGTGGCGCTTCGGCGATCCGATCGCCTGGTTCGAGGGCAGGCGGCCTGGGGGAGACCTGGCCAACTCCCGCTGGAACCGGCTTCGTCGATCGATCTCTGGTGGCTGGCGGACGCGCTCCCGCTGACCTTCGTCCTCGGCTCGATCGCGCCGGTGACCCGGCTGCTCGGCGCCGCCTACGGCCTGTTCATCGCCGTCAACGTCGCGCCGCCGCTGCTCCGGCACGGGCTGATGTCGCTGGGCCGGTTTTCATCGGTCATGTTCCCGCGCGTTCGCCTGGCTGGCGTGGCGCGTGCGCGGTCAGGCGCGCGCAGCGCCTGATCCTGGCGTGCGCCGCTCGGCGAGAGCTGTGCTCGCGGCCCTCTTCTTCACCTGGCATCCGATCTTCCTGACTGCGCGCGCGCGAGCGTTTCGTCGTAGACGCGGCGAATCCGCGGCACCACGACGCTCCAGTCGTGGCGCCGCGCCATCGCGCGGGCGCGCGCGACTGACTCCGGGCGTCGACGGTACCAGCGCGCGCTGAAGCGCGTCGGCGTACGCGTCCGGCCGTATCCGACGTGCGCCATTTCCGCGAGCGACCAGTGTTCCCCGGCCCGGCTCGTGCCCTCGCCCGGCAGCGCCGGCGACGCGCAGGCCGGCCGCCAGCGCTTCGAGCAGGAGAATCGAGAAGCTGGCCTTCCGCGCGCCGAGCGCGAAGCAGTGGGCCGACGCGTACAGATCCGCGCGCTCGTGCCAGACCGCGCCGAGAAAGATCACGCGCGACGCGATCGACGCCGGCAGCCGGCGTGCTCTGCGCCTCATCGCCGCGCGCCTGGCCCCTCGCCGCGCCAGCAGCAGCCGCAGGCCCGGCTGGTCGTGCGCGAGGCGCGCGAAGGCGTCGATCACCACGTCGATGCCGTTGCGGTGTTCGAGGCGGCGCGACGCTCAGAATGTTGGTCATGCCGTCCGCGAACCGCGGAATCGGGACGCCCGGCACTGGAAGGCGTCGCAGTCGACGCCGTTGCCGATGATCGTGCTGTCGAAGCGCGCGTAGCGCGCCATCGCGTCGCGCGCCGACTCGCTGACCGCGATCACCCGCGTCATGCGCCGCATCACGTAGCGGTGCCAGGGCACGATCAGGTTCCGCTTGCGCGTGTGGGTGAAGTAGCTGTGAATCGTGCCGACGATCGGGCCGTCGAACGTCCAGAGCGCCCAGGTCGGGAGGCCGATGTCGACCGGCGCGTGAATGTGCAGCAGATCGAATCGCTCCGCGCGTCAAAGATCCGTCTTCAGCGCGCCATGCGCCGACGGGTGATCGTGATCTGCGACGCGGATCCTTCGCCGTAGCATGCGAGCGAGTGCGCCGGGCGAAGCACGTGCGGATCGTCGTTTTCGGACCGTGCCACGTCGTTGAAGCTGACGTGCGGCACGATGATGCGCGATCCACCGGCTCCGAGCCGTCCGCCGGCGACTCGAGATGACGCCGAAGGTTGAAGATGTGCTCCTGCTCGCCGCCAGCGTCGGGAAGTAGTTCTCGCAGAGGATCCCGAGCTTCCACGTCCCCGACCCGCACAGAACGTGAAGCCGCGCCGTCTTCAGCTCGCGGATGATCGACGGCAGCGCGACGAGCATCGGCTGGACGTCCGGCTGCGGTTCGTGGCCGCGGCCATCGTGGAGCAGCGAGCACCATGCCGGACCGCGCCATGCGCGTGGCGCGGCGGACCAGGACGGCGGATCGGGGCCGATCGGTGTCCCACACGCCGCGGCTCCACGCCCACAGCGTCAGCCCGCGGCGTCGCCGACCTCGAACACGCCGGACGCGTTTGTATCCGTGCGGCGTGCGGTAGACCTTGGCCGGCGTCACGCCCGAGGCGCTCGAGCACGCGCGGTGACGCCGCGACCTGCTGCTCGATCGCGTCGGCCGGCGCGCACGCCAGCTCGGCGTGGATCATCCCATGGATCCCGACCGCGTGTCCCTCGTCGCGCGCGCGCTGCACGATCGGCGGATGCCGCTCGACGTTGGCGCCCAGGACGAAGAGTCGCCGGCACGCCTTCGGCCTGGCGAGGATGTCGAGCACCGCCGCCGTCGCCGCGGCTCGGCCCATCGTCGAAGGTGATGGCGCACCGTCTGGACGCCGTGTCGACGCCGGCAGGCGCCAGCGGACGCGGCCGAGCGGATCGAACGCCGGCACGCGCCGGAACGCCTGATCGAGTCCAGCCGCGACGCAGGAGCGCGAGCAGCCCGAGCCGAAGCCATAGCGGCGCTGGCGTCGGTCAGCGGGACGGCGCGACCACCGCCGCCACCAGCCAGCGTCAGCGCGACCCGAAAGATCCAATTGCGAAGCGGCGCACCCACGCCGATGATTGTAGCTTTGCACGCCATCTGGCACATCGTCGCCGCGCAGCCTCGAACGCCTGTCGAGCGCCCGGCCCGCCTACGCCGCCGCGCGCTTGCCTGCTGTATGTGGTCAGCCTGTTCATCGCCGGCGCGCGGTGGCGCGGCTTCCTGCGCGCGCTGGGCGGCGAGGTGAGCGTGCTCGCGCGCCACGCTCGCGACGCTGGGCGGGATCGCCGCCGGGAACCTGACGCCCGACGCCGGGCGGCGAGGCCTGCCGCATCGGCGCTGGTTCGCCTGGGCGGCCGCGCCACGTGGACAGCAGGCGACGGTCGCCGCGGTCTGGGATCGCCTGTCCGAGCTGCCGCCGATTCTCGGTGCTGAGCGGCATGGCGCTCGTCGCCATGCGGTCGCTCGCGTCGGCACGGCGGACGGCCGGCATCGTCATCGCGCTCGCCGTCGCGCTCGGCGCTCGCGCGGCGGTCGCGTTCCGGCACTCGCTGCGTTCGGCATTCTCGCTCGAGCGGCTGGCGGCGCGACTCGCGCTGGGCCGCGTGAGCGCGGCGCTGTTCGCGGCAGGCGTCGGCTACTCGTCGCTGCTGTGGCTGCAGGACTTCCTGCGGCTGACCTGCGCGACCCTCGCGTTCGGCGTCAGTGCTTCCGCCGACGCAGATCGCGACGCTCTGCATGCTCGCGATGCTCGGCGGCGTCGTGCCGGCGATCGCCGGCCTGGGTCCGGTGGAGGGAGGCCTGGTGGCCGGGCTGATGGCGTTCGGCGTCGATCTGCCGACGGCGGCGGCGGTCACCGCGCTCGAACGCGCCATCTCTGCTACGGCTTCAGCACGGCGGCCGGACGGCGCCGTCGATCGCGCTGCTCGGGGGCCGCTCGATGTGGAACCGCGGAGCGCGCGTCAGGCGCCCGACAGCGACGCCGACGCGGTCGCGTTCCTGACCAGCGGGGATCGTGACGCAGCGCGGGCCGCCGTGACCGGCGCGGCACGAGCCAGTCGCGATACAGGCTTCGAGCTGCCGCAGGAACCCTGTTGCCTTCGGCAAGGCTCATCTTGCTCTCGCCCGGCGATCTCGGCCGACGAACGACGTAGCCGACCTCGGCAAGCTGGCGCGGCTGCGAGCGCACGAACAGCTCCAGCCCGATCTTGAATCCCCTGACCGACGTCCGGAACGTCTCAGCTGAGTCGCGCCGGATCAGGAAGAAGCCCGACATCGCGTCGCGCACCGGCGTCAGCGGCCGGGCGAGCCAGCAGCCGGCGCGGGACAGCAGCCAGCGGCCGAGCGGAAAGTTCGACGTGCCGCCGCCGGGCACGTAGCGGCTCGCCACGACGAGAGTCGAAGCCGCCGTCGCTCGATCGTTCGAAACAGCGTCGGCACGCAGCTCCGGCGGGTGACTGAGGTCGCCATCCATCACGCCGACGATCTCGGTCTGTGCCAGCGCGAAGCCTTCGAGAACGGCCGTGCCGAGCCCGAGCTTCCCCGGCCGATGGATGACGCGCACGCGGGCGCGTGCCGCGCCCATCGTTCGGCAATCGCGCCGGTCGCCGTCCGTCGAGTTGTCGTCGACGATGACGACTTCGACCGCCAGGCCTTCGCGATCGCAGGCGTCGAACAACCGGTCGCAGCAGAATGCCGATGCGGTCCCGCTCGTTGTAGGTCGGGATGACGATCGTGAAGTCGGCCGGCAGCTGCGAGGTCATGGCACCGCCTTCGACGCAGTGCGCGCGTCGAGATCGGGAAGAGCTCTCGCAGCGTCGTGTCCACGCATGCACGGCGTCGAGCGCGCGTTCGATGATATCGGGAATCTGCGTCGGTCGCGCGTTCAGCCTGACGCGGAAGCCGTCGGTGTCGGGCCATGCCGCGAGTCCCTCGCGCCAGACATCGCGGGCCTTGTCGTGCTGGCGCAGCCGCCAGTAGCCGTCGCCGAGCGCGACGAGAATGCGCGGCATGTACGCCACCTGCGGATGAACCGACGCGAGCCTGCGCGCCACCTCGAGATCGGCCACGGCCTTGTCGGTGCGATGGAACACGAACTGGTCGTAGTACAGGTTGACGAGGCCGCGAATCAGGTACGCCAGGTCGGTCGGCTCGATCGCGATGGCGCGCGTCAACGCATCCAGCGCATCGCGGCCGAGGAGCGCGCGGCGGACGGATCCGGAGCACCGGCACCTTGTCGACGTTCGCGAGCGCGAGATTCAGGAAGCGGTTGGCGCCGCCGCGCGGATCGCGCGCAAGCCGCTCGAAGAGCTTGATGCTGCGATCGTAGCGCCCGGTCTCGATGACCAGCTGGCGATACTCGGCGGCCACGCGGAGATTGCCGGGATCCTGCAGCAGCCGCGCTTCGAAATCGTCGAGCATGCGGTTGGCGATCGCGCGGCTCTGTCGTGTTCGCCGCGGGATCCGCCAGTGTCGCGGCGCCGATCAACAGAGCCAACAAGAATGTCATCGCGGGCGCACGGCGTCCGGACGCAGCATGTCATGCAAACGAGACGAAACGCCACCGGGAACGGACATTACACGTGACACAGAGCTATCACCCTCCCGACGAAGCAAGAGCCGTGCTCGGGCGGAGCGATGATTGTGCCCGATCAGCGCTCGAAGCGCACCTGCAGTCTGTACTGCCGGAACTGGGAGTTGTAAAGAGATCCGAAGGCGGGCGACGAGATGTTCGCCTGGACGTCGGCCGGCAGGAACGCGTTGAACGCGTTGTAGGCACGCGCATGCCGATCCACGGCTGCAGCTTGCCGATCTTGAACGCGGTGCTCGAGGCCCAGATCGAAGCTGAGGTAGTTCGGCATCCGCTGCTGGTTGCGCGGGCCGACGAAATCGAGCGCCGCGTCGACCAGCGAGTACGGCAGGCCGGTGCGCCAGTCGGCGACGCCGGTGATCAGCCAGCGTCGATGCCGGCAGCATCCGTCCGCGCGCCAGGAAACGATGCGGCACGTCGGTCGGCAGCGGACCATAGCCGCGTCGGCGGCGACGACCGGCCACAGCATCGTGTCGAAGTAGTTGGCGAACGGAGTTGAGATCGCCTTCGGCCAGCGACGCGCGAATACGACGCGGTCAGGTCGGCGCGGCTCGCGTGGCTGAGATGAACGCCGACCTCGAGATCGCGATACGCCGATCGGCCGTCGGACTCCAGCCGGAACGCGCCGACGCTGCCCAGTCTGCTCGGCGTCGAGCATCAGCTCGTGACTGCCCTGCCGATCGAGGAAGCTCGGCGTGCACCGAGAACGACGGCTTCCAGCGGTACTCGTAGGTGACGTCCCACGTCGCCGCCCTGCGCCGTCCGCAGGTTCGGCGTCGTCACGTGCGACGAAGGTGCACCGGCGGCCCGAGCGGCGTCACGCCGTCGGCGGCGAACCGCGTGTCGGTGAACGTCTCGAACTGTCCGTACGCGAAGGCGCCGCGCCGCTGACGGCGTCCGCTCGAAGAACAGGCCGTAGCCGCCGCGCAGCACCGAGCTGCCCGCCTGCGTTCAGCAGGAGCGCCGGCGCCGACGCGCGGCGTGACGTTCCAGCGGCCGACGACGCCGTCGCGATCGAGGCGGGCGCCGAACTCGACGTACCAGCGCGCGTTCGGCTGGACGCGATCCTGGGCGTAGAGCGCCGACGTCGGTCGTCTGCAGCATCTGCGCCGACGGCCCGGAAGCGTCGAGACGGCGCGCCGAGCGTGCCGTTCGAGCGCTCGATCAGGAACGGACGGCTGTCGCTCGTGCCGTCGTAGTTGTTGATGCAGCAGATCGAGGCCGACCTTGAACAGGTGCAGCCCCGACGGCAGCTTCGCCGATCCCGAGACGCGTCTGGATCGAGCTGAAACGTGGTCGGCGATCGGTACTGCGTGTTGAAGAAGTTGCCGAGCGTCGTTTCGGGCAGCAGCTGCATCGGCGCGGTGCCCTGCGGCTGCACCGACGTCTGATAGCCGCGGACCTGGACGGTGGACTCGCGACACGAGCGCTGTCGCTCCACAGCGCGCGCTCGGTGACGGTGCCGAGCATCGACGCGCTCGTGCATGTCGACCGTCGCGTCGGGCGGCGTGAACGTGCCGAGCGACGCCAGCGTGCGTGACGCTCGGGAAGAAACCGGCGGTCGCCGACGAGCGAATGCTTCGGCGTCAGGTTGGCGTCGACGCGCGTGAACGAGCTGAACCAGTGCGTCGTGCGGCGCTCGTCCTCGGGCCGGCTCGGCACATCGTCGCTGCTGTAGCGGTACTGCGCGGTCTGCTCGAGGAACACGCGGTTCTTCACGATCGGTCCGCCCATCTCGAAGTTGCGGCGCCCAGCCGGCGATGCCGTTGATGTTGTAAAGGTCCTGGTGGCGCTTGCTGCGGAAGCGTCGGGATCAGGTTGTTGAGCCTGGCGTGCCACGACGTCGCCGGCCCGCCGCGTCTGGATGACCACGAGGCCCGACGAGAATCGTCCGTACTCGACGGCGTACGGATTCGGCATCACCGCCACCGAATCGATCGCATCGTCGGGCAGCGTGAAGTGGACGAGGCCGAGCACCGGATCGGTGAGCGTGCTGGCGCCGATCTGGACGCCGGCCTGCGTCGGCCGTCCGCCTTTGATGCTGACGCCGCCCGGCACTTCGATCACGCTCGCGAGCAGGCGCAGCGCGCCGCCGAGCCCGCTGCCGCTGGCGAACTCGTCGGTTTCGCGGCTGCTGATCGACTCGGCCGAGCCGAGCGTGTCGGCCGCCGAGACGATCGACGCCGGCGCCATCACTTCCACCGTCTGCGTCAGCGTCGCGAGCGGCAAGATCGATGCGATCGCTCCGTCGTCGCGTCGCCGACGACGACGACCGCCACGCGCCCGATCGCGAAGCCCGTCGAGCGACGCGGTCACGCGTAGCTGCCTTCCTGCAGCGCGGTGAAGCGGAAGTGGCCGTCGCCCTCCGACAGCACCGTCGCGATTTCCCGGTTCGACGGAATCGTGGAGCACGACCTGCGCGCCGCCCAGGCGGATCGTGCCGCCCTGCGTCGTGACGACGCCTTCGATGCACGCCGCCAGCCCGCTGGCGCGCACGGCGCGCGCCGGCGAGCAACACAGCGAAGCGCGACGATCAGCGCAAGCGATCGAACCTGCATCGGAGGAGCCACCTACTCTCATTGTGGTGCATCTGCGACATATGCGCGAATCAATTGACAAGCCAGCCAGACGAGCGCGACCGCAGGCGCCGGCCACGACGTCGACGACGTAGTGATAGCGCCCGACCACGCAGGCGACGCAGATGCCGGCGGCGAGGACCAGCAGCACCGCGCCGGCCCACGGCACCGCGCCGATGACGGCGAGCGCCACGGCCAGCGAGCCGGCCGCGTGACCGCTCGGGAACGTGTTCGCGCGAATCGTCAGGTGCTGCACCATCTGCGACGCCAGCCGGTGGATCGAGCGATCGGTCGAGCACCGGCTTGCGCTCGAGCACCCATGGCGGCCGCGTCTGGATGAACGCCGAGCGGCGCGAACGTCCGAACTCCGCGCCGATCACCATCGTCCAGTAGCGATCGGCGAGCGCCGCGCGCTGTCCACGCGAGCGCGAGCGACCTGCGCCGGCCGGGATCGAGCAGGAAGCAGCCCAGTGTAGATCGAGCTCGAGGCACGCCGACGAGCGCGCGCGGCCAGCGCGCGAAACGCGTCGCGGGATCGCCGAGCAGGCGGCGATCCCAGTCGCATCAGCCAGACCTCGAACGACGATGCGACGGCGTGCGCGAACAGATATCCGCTCGACGAAAATAGCCGGCGAGGATGACGAGCGAGCGGCGTCCAGTCCCCGGACCGCAGGTGGCGCCGGTCGCGCGACGCGACGACAGCGCCGCGACGGCAGCACGGCCGAACGCGCGATCAGGAGCGCGGCGCGCGGCGACGGCAGCGGCCGCCAGCCACGCGACGATCGAGGTACGAAGTACGCGACGCGATCACGCGAACGACACGCACTCGAACGATACGCCCATTCGTTGACCGCTAACGGATCGATGGGCCGAGTCGATTGACGTTCGTCCAGTCCAGGGTCGCGCGCGAGATCCGCCGGTTCGTCGATTACATGTACGAGCGCAACGCGGCCGACCCGCACTGGGTGCCGCCGCTGCGGATCGGCGAACACGAGCGGCTGAACCCGAAGAAGAATCCATTCTTCGCTCACGCCGACGTCGAGCTGTTGCTCGCGCGTGGCGCGGCGAGTCGCGTCGTCGGCCGGATCGCCGCGATCGACGATCGGCTGCATCAGCGAGACGCCACGGCGACAACGTGGCGATGTTCGGGTTCTTCGAAGGCCGCCGACGCCGACGCCACGCAGCGCGCTGCTGGAGCGCGGTCGAGGCAGTGGGCGAGCGGCGCGCGGCCGCGCGGCGATGCGCGGACCGATCAATCCGTCGCTGAACGAGATGTGCGGGCCTGCTGGTCGACGGCTTCGACACCGACCCGATGCTGCTGATGCCGCACAACCCGCCGGAGTATGCGGCGTTCAGATCGAAGCCGCCGGCTATCGCAAGGTCAAGGACCTGTTCGCGTGGATCTACGACGCTCAGCGCGAGCTGCCGCCGGTCTTCGCCAGGCCGGCGCGCCGGCTGCGCGACAAGCACGGGATCACGATGCGGCCGCTGCGACCTCGGCGGAGTTCACGCGCGAAGTCGAGCGGCTGCGCGCGATCTACTGCACGGCCTGGGAGCGGAACTGGGGCTTCGTCGCCGCCGACGACCGCCGAGTTCCGCCGGATCGCCAACGAGCTGAAACCGATCTTCGATCCGCGCTGCGCGGTGTGCGCCGAGGTGGACGGCGCGATGGTCGCCTGCGTCGTCGCCGTGCCGGACATCAATCAGGCGCTGAAAGGGACCAACGGCCGGCTGCTTCCGCTCGGTCTGATCCGCGTCCTGCTTCGCGCAAGCGCTACGTGTCCCAGGTCACGGCTGCTGCTGCTCGGCATCGACGAGCGCCTATCGCACGGCTCGGCCTCTATCCCGCTGCTCGCTCGCCCACTGGCACCGGCAGCTGCAAGAGCACGCCGTACGGCGCGCCGAGTTCTCGTGGGTGCTCGAGGACAATCGCGACATCAATCAGGCCGGCAGAACTCGCCGGGGCGCGCCGCTACAAGACCTATCGCATCTACGAGAAGACGCTGTCGTGACGCGGCGCGTCGCGGTCACCGGCGCCTCCGGGTTCATCGGCGCGCCACGTCGTCGACGCACCTCGGCCGCGCGGCGACCGACGTGATCGCCGGTGCGGCGTCCGTTCGAGCCGCGGCGCTCGCTGGACACGCTGCAGCGGCGTCGACGCGGTCGTCCATCTCGCCGGCGTGGTGTCGGCGCTGCGCGAGACGGGACTATCATCGCCGCCAACGTCGACGCCACGCGCGGTGGTCGCCGACGCGTGCGCGGACGGCAGGCGTCGCGCTGGTCCACATCTCCAGCCTGGCGGCTGCCGGGTCCGGCGGCCACGGGCAGCCGCGGTCGCGAAGACGATCCGTCCGGCGCCGATCAACGCCGTACGGCCGCAGCAAGCTCGAAGGCGAGAACGCGCGGCATCGCGCGTCTCGACGGCCTGCGGCTGGACAATCGCTGCGGCCGGGCGTCGTGTACGGCCCGCGCGACCGCGGCGCTGCTGCCGCTGTTCGCGCTGCGCGGCGCGCGGCGTCGCTGCCGCTGGTCGGGCGCGCTCGACGCGGCGTATACGTTCATCCACGTCGCGGACCTCGTGCGCGCGATCGCCGCCGGCGGTCGATCGGCCCGGCGGGCGGCGAGACGCTCTTCGTCGGCGCATCCGCAGCCCGGTCACGCACGCGCGAGCTGCTCGAGGGCGTTCGCGCCGCAGTCGGCGCGCGCGCGCGATCGTTCGCGTGCCCATGGCGCTCGACTGCAGCTGGCGGCCATCGCCGGCGACGTCGGCCGGGACGCTGCCGCGGGCGGCCGTGCCGTGATCAACAGCCGGCGCTACGCCGAGCTGGCGCCAGCGGGATTCGTCTGCCGCGTCGATCGGCTGCGCGATCGCCTCGGAGTCGTCGCTGAAGATCGGACTGCCGGAAGGACTCGCCGACGCGTCTGCAGTGGTATCGAAGAGGGCTGGCTGTAAGGGATCGGCTGTGAGACCGTCGGTGATCCGACGGCGCGCGTCACGCCGAGCTCCGCCCCGACACGCCCGAGGATGTCCAGCGCTCGCGTCGAGCTGTTCGGGCGTGTGCGCCGCCGAGCAGCTCGCGCGCAGCACGCACTCGTCGCGCGGGCAGCCGGGCGGCACGATCAGGTTCACGTAGAGCCCTTCGTTGCAGCAGCTGCTGCCAGAGCGCGATCGTGCGCTCTTCGTCGCCGGTGAGGATCGGCACGATCGGCGACTCGGTCGTCGCCGATCGACGTAGCCCAGCTCGCTGCAGCCCTGCGCGCAGCCGGCGGACGTTCGCCCACAGCTGATCGCGCAGCTCAGGATGCGCGCGGACGACGTCGCACCGCCGCGCGCGACGCTGGCGACGTTGGACGGCGATCCCGACGCCGGTGAAGACGTAGGCGCGCGCCAGGAAGTGCAGCGCGCGCAGCTCCGGATGATTCGACACGCAGACGCCGCCGATGCCGGCCAGCGACTTCGAGAACGTGCCGACGATGAAGTCGACCTCGTCGAGGACGCCCTGATCCTCGGCGCAGCCGAGGCCGGTGGCGCCGTAGGTGCCGAGCGAGTGCGCCTCGTCGACGAGCAGGTAGGCGCCGTGCGCGCGGCAGACGTCGACGATGTCGCGCAGCGGCGCGACGTCGCCGCGGATGGAATACAGCCCTTCGACGACGACCAGCCGGTTGCGCTCGCCGCGCCGGCAGCCGCTCGAGCTTCTTGCGCAGGCTCTCGGCGAGTTGTGCCGGAAGCCGATGACCTGCGCCGCGGTCTGCCGCGTCGCGTCGTAGATGCTGGCGTGGCTGTCGCTGTCGATCAGGATGACGTCGCCGGCGCCGCACAGGCCGCCGATGAGCGACAGGTTCGCCTGGTAGCCGGTGCTGAAGATGATCGCGTGGCGCTTCGCCGAACCAGTCGGCGAACTCGCGCTCGAGCTCCTCGTGAATCGCCAGCGTGCCGTTCGCGGTCCGCGAGCCGGTGGTGCCGGTGCCGTACTCCAGCGACCGCGCGGCGCGCCGCCGCGGTCACGTCGGGATGCAGCGTGAGGCCGAGGTAGTTGTTCGAGCCGAACATCAGCGTCGGCCGGCCGCCGATCGACGACTTCGCCGGGCCGAGCACGCGGTCGATCGACCGTCTAGCCCGGGCATGGCGGATCGGCCGGCGCAAACGCCGCGCGGCGCTGCTCGATCGCGCGCAGTTTGTCGAGTAGGTCCATCAGCTCAGTCAGCCTCAGCTCTCGGCCCTCAGCTCCGCGTCAGCCCAGCTCGCCGCGCTCGTAGCGCGCCTTGGTCGCCGCGCGCTGCACCTTGCCGCTCGTCGTCCGCCCGACCGTCCCGCTGCGGCACGATCGCGACCTCGTCGACGTAGCAGGCCGAACAGATCGCCGATCGTCGCCGGCGAATCGTCTCGATCGAGCGACGTCGACGGCACCGTCCCGCTCGGCTCGACCACGATCACGACGCGGTCCGCGCTGCCCGCGCTCCGCGGCGCCGAACGCGACCACCCGCCCGCGGCGCACGCCGGCGAGCTCGTCGACGGCCCACTCCAGATCCTGCGGGTGATACTTCCGGCCGTTGACGATGATGATGTCCTTCGCGCGGCCGCAGACGAACAGCTCGCCGCCGGACAGGTAGCCCAGATCGCCGGTGTGCAGCCAGCCGTCGCGGATCGTCTGCGCCGTGAGCGCGTCCTGCTTATAGTAGCCCAGCATCACCGACGGGCCCGGCGAGCAGGATCTCGCCGACGTGCGCGCTCCGGCACGCGACGGCCGTCCTCGCCGACGATCTGCAGATCGGTGGCCGGGCAGCGCGCGATCCGCAGCTGACCAGCGCGACCGACGGCGCCGCTGCCGTCGTGCGGCATCGGCCACGCGCCGCTCGGTCAGCGTCGTCGGCCGACACGCGTTCGATGCGCGGTCGCCGGCCGCGCGGCGGGAACGTCGCGGCGAGCACGTGCTCGGCCAGGCCGTAGCACGGAAGGAAGCTGGTGTCGCGGAACCCGGCCGGCGCGAACTTCTCGGCGAAGGCCGCGAGCGTCGGCGGATGAATCGGCTCGGCGCCGCAGCCGGCGACGCGCCAGCGCGACAGATCGAGCCCGTCGAGATCGCGTCCTTGACGCGGCGCACGCACAGATCGTAGGCGAAGTTCGGCGCGAAGCTGACGGTGCCGCGGTGGCGCGTGATCGCGCGCAGCCACTCGGCCGGCCGCTGCACGAACGTCTGCGGCGGCAGCAGCACGCACGGTCCGGCCGCGTACAGCGCGCCGAGCGCCATGCCGACCAGCCCCATGTCGTGATTGAGCGGCAGCCAGCTGACGCCGACGTCCGTCGGACGATGCCGCCACCGCCGACGGTCCGATGAACGCGTCGATGTTCGCCGACACGTTCGCGTGCGTCAGCGCGACGCCCTTCGGCGCCGAGGTCGACCCCGACGTGAACTGCACGAACGCGATGTCGTCGAGCGACGGGCGCCGAGTCCGGCTCGATGCGCCGGACGCGTCGAGGTCGTCGGCGCAGAGGATCAGCGACAGCTCCGGGCACAGCCGGCGCGACGTCCTCGAACGACGGCCGCGAGCGCACGGCTGGTGACCAGCGCGCGCGCGCCCGACGCGCGGAGGATGGCGGCCGTCAGCTCGAAGTAGCGCGGCAGATCGCTCGTCGTCGACGGCGGATAGATCGACGGCTGGGATCAGCACCGGCGATCGACGCGCCGAACAGCGTCGGTGAGGAACTGCTCGGCGTCGGGCAGCACCAGACCGACGAGATCGCCGCGGCCGAGGCCGGCCGCGCGCAGCGAGCCGCGCGGCGCGAAGCGCGGCCTGCTGCAGCTCGGCGTACGACCGGCGCGATCGCCGTCGCCGTCGACGAAACAGTAGCCCGCGTCGGCGCGCCGCACTGCGCGCCAGCGCGTCGGGCAGCGTCCGCAATGCGGTCATCAGGTTGTCGACCGATCCTCGACGAGGCGCGTCACCTGCGCCACGACCTGCGCGACCGTGCGGGTCGCCGGCACGTCGTTGAGCGGAATCGAGATGTCGAAGCGATCCTCGAGCTCGGCGATCACTTCGAGGATCTGCAGCGAATCGAAGCCGAGATCGGCGATGAGGTCGCTGTCGAGCGACGGCTCGATCGGACGCCGGCTCACGTTTTTCAGGACGTCGATCACGCCGTCTTCGATCGGGGCCGAGGCGGGCTGAGGCATCGAATGAAGCATGTAAGGATAGCATCAGCTGATGAGGATTCGATAAGTTCACGGTGGCACCACGCTGACGATTCCATGAACAAACGATGTCATGATGGTCTGGTCCGCATGAGCCCTCGGTTGCTGCCGCATGGCGCTGTTCCTGCTGTGCGCGGCCCCGCACCGCGCAGATCGATCCGCGCAGCGGCGCTGATCGAGCGGGCAGCCTGGACGGCGCTCAACGCCGGCCAGGCGCACGCCGCCGCCGACGGCTTTCGCGAAGCGCTTGCGGCCGATCCGAAGAACGCCGCGGCTCCATCTCGGCGCCGGCATGGCCGCGTCGCTCGAGCGGCGCGACGCCGACGCGCGCGAGCGAGTTCGAGCGTGCGCTCGCGCTCGATCCCAGGCTCATGCCGCGCGCGCGCCATGCTCGGGACAGATCCAGTACCGCATGGGCGAGCGCGAGCTCGCCGATCCGCACCTACGAGACGCTGGTCGCGATGGCGCCCGACGACGCGCGATGCGCGCGCGACGCTCGAGCGCTGGCGGCGCGAGGCCGACCTGCACGATCGCATGGCAGCAGCGCCGTCGGATCGCATTTCACCGTCTCGTTCGAAGGGCCGGCGGAAGCCGACGCTCGCGGCCGAGGCGCTCGAGATCGCTCGATCGCGCGTACTGGCGCATCGGCCAGCTGCTGGGCACGCTATCCGGCAGCGCCGATCGGCGGTCGTGCTCTACACCACCGAGCAGTTCCGCGACATCACGCGCGTCGCCGTCGTGGGCGGCCGGCGCCTACGACGGCATCATCCGCGTGCCGATGCGCGGCGCGCTCGACAACCGCAAGGAGCTCGATCGCGTGCTCTCGCACGAGTTCACCCACGCGCTGATCCGGACGCTCGCGCCGCGCGGCGTGCCCGCGTGGCTCAACGAAGGGCTCGCCACCGCGCTCGAGACCGGCGATCTCGAGTGGGCCGAGAAGCAGACGGCAAGCGCCGTTCGCCGGTGCCACTGAGCGCGCTCCAGTCCGGCTTCGGCCGCTTCACCGGAGCGCAGGCACAGGCTGGCCTACGCGACGAGCGCGCTCGCCGCGCGGCGGCTGCTCGACGAAGCCGGCGGATTCGCGGTCGCCAACCTGCTGCGCGATCTCGGCGACGGCGTCGACGTTCGACGCGGCCTTCCTCGCATCGCATCCAGCGGCCGTTCGCCGACTTCGCGGCGATGGAGTAACACGCACTGGGTTAGACTGGGCGGCATGTCCGCTCCAGCTGCCGCAGATGCCGTTCCTCGGCCGCGCGCGAACTCCGGCAGTTGCTCGGCCCGCGCGCCAACGACGCCGCGGTCGTGCGCGACCACCACAGCCACGGCGAGTCGTGCCACACACGCCGGCCGCACCCGACGTCGTCTGCTTCCCGCACACCACCGACGAGGTCGCCGCCATCGTCAGGATCGCCGCGAACGCACCGCGCTGCCGATCGTGCCGTTCGGCGCCGGCACGTCGCTCGAAGGGCACGTCAACGCGATCCGCGGCGGCATCACGATCGATCTTCGCGAGATGAACAAGGTCGTGCGCGTCAGCGTCGAGGATCTCGACGCGACCGTCGAGGCCGGCGTCACGCGCCTGCAGCTGAACAAGGCGCTCAACAACACCGGGCCTGACGTTCCCGGTCGATCCCGGCGCCGACGCGACCATCGGCGGCATGACCGCGACGCGCGCGTCGGGCACGACCGCGGTGCGCTACGGCACGATGCGCGAGAACGTGCTGGGGCTGACGGTGGTGCTGGCCGACGGCAGCGTCATCCGGACCGGCACGCGCGCGCGCAAGTCGTCGGCCGGCTACGACCTGACGCGTCTGTTCGTCGGATCCGAGGGAACGCTCGGCGTGATCACCGAGATCACGCTGCGGCTGCACCCGCTGCCGGAGGCGGTGTCGGCGGCGGTCTGCTCCGTTCGACTCGATCGAGGGCGCCGTCGAGACCGTGATCGCGACGATTCAGCTCGGCGTCCCGGTCGCGCGCATCGAGCTGCTCGACGAAGTGCAGATCGACGCCGTCAACCGCTACTCGAAGACGATCATATCCGGTGGCGCCGACGCTGTTCTTCGAGTTCCACAGCGACAGCGCACGCCACGTCGCCGATCAGGCGGAAGCCGTGCAGGCGCTCGCCGCCGAGCGCGGCGGGCCGCGGATTCCAGTGGGCGACGCACCTCGAAGATCGCGGGCGGCTGTGGCAGGCGCGGCACGACGCGCTGTACGCGGCGCTTGCGCTGCGGCCGGGATCGCGCGCATGGACGACCGACGTGTGCGTCCCCATCTCGCGTCTCGCCGAGTGCGTCGTCGAGACGAAGCGCGACAACGCGGGCGCGCTCGTTTCCGATCTGCCTCGTCGGTCACGCCGGCGACGGCAACTTCCACCTGATTTACGTCCTCGACCCGACGAGCGCCGCCGAGCTCGAGGAGGCACGGCGGCTCAACGAGCGCATGGTGCTGCGCGCGCTCGACATGGGCGGCACGTGCAGCGGCGAGCACGGCGTCGGGATCGGCAAGATGAAGTTTCTGGACGGCCGAGCACGGCGCCGCGCTCGAGGTGATGCGCACGATCAAGCGCGCGCTCGACCCGGACAACCGCATGAATCCCGGCAAGATGGTGCAGATCTGCAACGCCCCGTCTGAGGTTTCGGACTCCACATAACGGTCGCTGAAAGATGGCACGGTAGAATGTGTCATGCCCTTTTCGAAGCGCGTTCATCGCCTCGCCGCCGTCGTCGCATTCGCGCTGCTCGTCGTCGCGCAGGCCGCGCAGGCGAAGACGTTCGCGTGGAAGGCCACGGGCAAGGGCGGCACCATCTACCTGATGGGATCGATCCACGTGATGTCCGAGAGCTTCTATCCGCTGAACCCGGCGCTCGAGGCGGCGTTCAAGGATTCGGACCTGCTGGTCGAGGAAGTCGATCTCGCGCGAGATGCTCGACCCGATGGCGCAGATGAACATCCTGACGCGCGGCATGCTGCCGTCGAACCAGTCGCTCGACAAGGTGCTCTCGCCGGCGACGCTTGCGCTCGTCCAGAAAGCGACGCGGCGATCTCGGCGCCGCCGGCCGGACCGCTGATGCGGTTCAAGCCGTGGATGCTCGCGATCACGCTGCAGGGCATGGAGCTGCATGAAGGCCGGCTTCGATCCGGCGCTCGGGCCTCGATCAGCATTTCTACGATCAGGCGAAGGACGGCGGCAAAGCGGTCCAGGGGCTCGAAACGGTCGAGTACCAGATCTCGCGCTTCGACGCGATGACGCATGGAGCAGCAGGATCGGATGCTGGCGGAAACGCTGAAAGAGCTGGCAGACCGAAACCGCGACGGTCGGCAAGCTGGGCGACGCGTGGAAGGCCGGCGACGTGCCGGCGATCGAACGCATCGCGCTCGCCGACCTCAAGTCGGACCCGCGTGATCTACCAGCGGCTGCTGGTCGAGCGGAACAAGAACTGGATGCCGAAGATCGAGGCGCTGTTCGCGCGCCCGGGCACGCGCGCTCGGTCGTCGTCGGCGCCGCGCACCTGGTCGGCCCCGACGGACTGCTCGCGATGCTCAAGGCGAAGGGCTACACGATCGAGCAGCTGTGAAGCCTCTGAAGAACAGGGTTCTAGGTTCTGGGTTCCGTTCAGGGTTCGCTCGGGGTTCGGGCACCGGGTTCTGGGTCTGTTGAACGCAGAACCCGAACCCTGAACCCTGAACGAACCTGAACCCGGCACCTTGAACCCAGAACCCGACTTTTAAGGTTCCCACAGCGTCCCGTCGTGAGCAGGCGTTCGGCGACGAAGCGAATCAGCCCGTTGCCGCCGTCGCGCGCCCGCGGCAAGCTGGCGACGGGCATCGCTGGTCATCGCGCGGCTGCGGTCGTCGGCCGCGGCGCCGTCCATCTCGCTCGCGCACAGCTTGCGGTGGCCCGCCACGAGATTGAGGTACGGCGCCAGCCACGGTTTCGGCAAGGTCGGCCAGCAGCTGATCGATGAACTTCGCCTCGCGGCGCGGCATCTCCGGCATGCCCTGCCAGTCCGGCTCGATGTCCACGTCCAGCGCGTACTGCGGCGCCACCTTCGCACTGTCGCCGCGCGGGAACAGGCAGAAGACGACGCGCTCGATCCCCACGCGCCGGCCGTAGGTTTCGCGCTCTTCGTCAGTCGCTCCGGGAGGCGGCGTAATCCCGCTGTGGAACGTGCGCTCGCGCTGGAGATAGTCGTTCAACTGCGACTGGACGTTCCTCGGCAGATCGGCCGTGAGCGCGGACGCGGGCATTTCCTTGCCCCACAACACGGCGTCTGCAATGGCGGCCGCGCCCGACAGTTCGCCGGCTCCGGCCGTCGCCGTCCAGATCGGCGAGGATCAGAAGCGGCCGCCGCTATCGCGACGCTGCGGGCGCGGGAAAGTGCTGTTCGTACCCAACGGATGCTCCGATCGATGCTGTCGACGACGTGTTTCGATTCGCGGATACCGTGGCCCTCGCGCGGATACCGCACCATGACGGCTTCGGTGCCGACGTCGCGCAGGCCGATGTAGAACTGCTCGGCCTCCGCGATCGGGACGTCGTTGTCGTTCTCACCGTGCATCAGCAGCGTCGGCGTGTGCGCGTTGGCGACGTGGCGGATGGCGGAGCGCTCCAGCAGCGTGTCCATCAGGTTCCCCTGGTGCGGGAACACGCCCCACTCCATCTGCTCGTACTGGTTGTAGTAGGTCATGTAGTTGTAGCTGATCAGGTTGATGATCGCCGGCCGTCGGAATCGCCGCCTTGAAGACGCTGGTCTGCGTGATCAGCCACGCGCTGAGCTGCCCGCCGTAGCTCGTGCCCTCGACGCCGAGCCGGTCGCGATCGATCCACGGATTGCGGCGCATCGCCGCGCTCAGCGCGTAGAGCACGTCCTGCGCTTCGTTGCCGTTCTGATCGGCGAAGACCGCGTCGGTGAACGCCTGACCGTAGCCGGTGGATCCGCGGTAGTTCACCATGAGCGTCGCCCAGCCGCGCGCGGCGTAGACCTGGTTCTTGAAGTTGAAGGCCGGTCCCTGCTGGCCGTGCGGGCCGCCGTGAATGTTGACGATCAGCGGACACTTTGCCGTGTCGGTGCAGCCCGGCGGCCTGGTCAGGAACGCTTCGACGTCGAACTTGTTGTCGTTCGAGACGAATGTGAACGCCTCGACGTCGGCGAGCTGCTTGCCGCGCAGCAGCGTCGGCATTCAGATCGGTGAGCCGTGCGGCCGGCCGCACGTACAGCTCCGCCGGGTTCGACGGCGTCGCGAGCGTGACGCGACCACCGTCTCGCGACCGACACGTCGCCGACGCTGCCGGCGTCGCCGACGATTTCTCCGCCGGGCAGCCGCCTTCGCCAGGCTCCGGCGCCCGGGCCTCGCCTGACAAGTCAGCGGCAGGCGATAGAGATGCGACGCTGCCGCGCTCCTGCACGGTGAAGCAGGACCGCGCGGCCGTCGGCGCGTCCACTGCGGCGCGCCCTGGCGGTTGTCGATGCCGCGGCCGAGCTCGCGCCGGTTCGTGCCCGTCGGCGTCGATCGTCCAGACGTGCGTATCCTCCATCGTCGTCTCGAGATCGGTGAGGCCGCGTTTGGTGGCCTGGTAGGCGATCGTCTTGCCGTCGGGTGACCAGCGCGGACGGTACTCGGCGTTCTCGGTGGCCGTGAGCCGCCGGATCGACTTGTCGCGCGACCTTCAGCGTGAAGAGGTCGTAGTTGAAGAACTGATCCTCGTTCGGCTCGCGGTTCGAGATGAACGCGATCTCGTCGCCGTTGGGCGACCAGTCGATGGAGTGCTCGTAGTGCGTGCCGTCGGTCGAGCTGGCGCGATGCGGCCGGATGCGACATCCGACCACGAAGATGTGCAGCCGCCGGTTGTCGTTGAAGCGCGTGTTGCCTTCGGCGGCGTCGGGCTTGTAGAGATAGCGGGTGATGACGATCGGGATCGCCGGTCGCGTCGGCGGTCTCGGGACCTGGACACCGACGACACGAAGCGCGATGCGCTTGCCGTCAGGCGACCAGGCGACGGTCTTGCCTGTTGTCGGCAGCGGGCTGTTGGTGCCCGTCATCTCCGCCAGGAAGCGAGCGCTCGAACCGTCGGGGCGCGCAATCGCGAGATCCGGCTTTGTCGCCGACGCGACCGCGTACGCTGATCCATTGGCTGTCGGGCGACCAGTTCGCGTTCCCGGATGGCTCCTTCCGGCGCCGATGCGCGTCGGTCTTGCCGTCGGCCAGCGTCATCACCCAGAGCTGGCCGTACGGACGGCCCGTGCCGTCGTTGTTCTCGACGGTACGCGACCCTCGTCGCGTCGGGTGAGACCTCGACGCCGGACACCGACCGCAGCTTCAGCAGATCGCTGCTCTGCAGCCGATCCTGCGCGAGTGCGGTGTTCGTCGCGAGCGGGAGGAGCACGGCCAGCAGCACGTAGTGCGCACGCATGGGAATCCTTTTTGAAGCGCCATTCTATACGGAGGCGAGAGCCTGGCGTTCCGGGCGCTCAGTCCCAGAAACGGAAGCCGAGCTTCCTGAGCAGCTCTCTATCGGCGCCGACATAGACGAAGTGCTTCCCATCCACCGTGAACATCGACTCGGGGTTGGCGACCATCGATTCAAGGCCGCCCGTGCAGATCGGAATGTCCCAGCAGCCCGGCGCACCGCTGGAGTGCGTGTAGCCGACGACAGCGACCGGTTCTCCGTTCGTGAGCGCCCGGTTGACAGTGGTCGAGCATACGCCGGGTATCGGCTGATCGGATACGTCCATCTCGCGAGCACCTGCTCGTTGCTGTAGAACATCAGTTGCGAATCCAGCATGCCCGTTCATCGAGAACACGCGGCTGACGTCCTTGACCTTCAGGTAGCCGAGCACTTGCTGCAGCCGCCTCGCCTCGGTCCAGTGATTCGGCGGGTTCTTCCAGAGATAGTTGAATTCCGAGAATTCACGCATCGACAACGATCCGAGCAACAGCATGGCGGCCGTGCGAACAGGAACGCCACACTTCTCGGCGCGAGCCGCCGATCGACGAGATCGGCGAGACTCGACGCCGGCGAGCGGAACCAGCACGCCGGCCAGCGGCAACAGATACCGCGCGTCCCTGACGCTGAGAAGCAGCCACTCGGCCGCGAGCGTCGAACACACGGAGACGAACAGCACGTGCGACGCCAGGCAGCACGCTTCGTGAGCAGTCGATAGATCTGCATCAAGAACAGGGCCGGGAGGACGACGCACCAGACGACGGCCAGAATCTTCGTGGCCGGGCCTGGCGGATCGATCGCCCATTGCAGGTAATACGAGCCCGTCAGATAGACGTAGACCTGCTGCGCGACACGAAACAACGATCCGAAGAGGTTGGGATTCCCAGTGCAGGACCGCCCCATGCGTCGACGCTCATCGGTGTCGTCAGCTGACGAGCAGGATCAGGCCGGCCGTCACGGCCACATAGCGACGCCCCACGACAGCCGGCGTCGAGACGCGAGCAGAGCAACGAGGACGGTCGGCACCACCCCTGGTAACCAGAGTGGCTGCGCCAGGATAGATGACGGCGCCGTCAACGCGCCCCGCGATCAGCCATCGAACGACCGTCTCCGCGTTCGCGCTCGCGGACGAGCAGCCAGAGCAGCATGGCGGTCGCGGTGAACGACGTGAGGTATCCCGCCGCCGGCCTTCATCGACCATGCGGCCCACATCGGATTCACGACGAGGACCGCGGTAATCCACAAACTCCTGTTGATGCTCAGAAGCTTCGACAGCGCCAGGAAGCTGAACAGCACGCCGATCGTCCAGAGCCCGAGCATCGCCAGCTTCAGAGAGACCGCGCTGACGCCTGAGATCAGAAAGCCGAGCGCGCCTGCGCCAGCCTCCACCGTGGCGAGCGCATAGTGCTGACCGTAGAAGAAGATCGGAAACTCTGCCCTCGGCCACGTGCTTGGCCATCAGGCCCAGGACCGACTCGTCGCCGTCGACCAGGAGGTTCGGACTACGCAGTTGCGGGAGGCGAGAGGCGACGCAGATCGCCGACAGGACGACGAGACAGCCCAACGTGCGGAGCCGATGCGCTGGCGGGTGAACCGAGGGTCGTCTTGTCCGCCGGCGTCGTCGATCCCAAACGGCCGAACTATGCGAATGGCATCGACGGCTGTCGATGACCACGAAACGGTATTCTATGGCCGACGGAGGTCACGATCATGCGGCGAGTGCTGACGGCGATGGTGGTCGCCATCCTGGCTGGATCGACGGGACTGCGCGGCGACGACACCGCGAGCGCGATGGTGGTCGCACGTGGAAGCGCTCGCCAACGACGGCATGGAGGGACGCAACACCGGCAGCCCCGGCTCACAAGCGCGCGGCCGAGCTACGTGGCGGCCCAGTTCAAGAAGTCCGGCCTCGAGCCGGCCGGCGTTGGCGGCTACATTCAGCCGGTCGCCTTCAAGACGCGCAAGATCGACGAGTCGAAGTCGAGCCTGACGCTCGTGAAGAACGGCAAGACTGAACCGCTGACCCTTGGCGAGGACGCCAACATCAGCGTGCGCGTCGATCCCGCGCCGCTGCCGTCGACGCGCCGCTCGTGTTCGTCGGCTACGGCCTGCACATCCCCGAGCGCAACATCGACGACTTCGCCGGCGTGAACCTCAAGGGCGCGATTGTCGGTCTACATCTCGTCGACGCCGCAAGTCGCTGCCGGGTCCGCTGCAGGCGCACTTCGGATCGGCCGCCGAGCGCTGGAAGATGTACAAGGCCGCCGGCGCGATCGGGACCATCAGCGATCGCCAACCCGAAGAGCATGGACATTCCCGTGGGCGCGATCGACGCTGCGCGCGGCTGCAGCCGGCGATGTCGCTCGCCGACCCGGCGCTGGACGAGGCGGCTGGACAGCAGCTGTCGGTGACGATGAACCCGGCGCACGCGGACAAGCTGTTCGCGGGCTCCGGCCACACCTTCGCCGAAATCCTGGCGCTGGTCGACGGCGACAAGGCCGTGCCGAGCTTCGCGCTGCCCGCCCGTCTCAAGGCCACCACGGCAGTCGAGCGCGTCGCAGGTGGAATCGCAGAACGTCGCCGGCATCCTGCCGCGGCGCCGATCCGAAGCGTCGCGACGAGTTCGTCGTCGTGTCGGCGCACCTGGATCACCTCGGCATCGGCGGCGCGGTCAACGGCGACACGATCTACAACGGCGCGATGGACAACGCGTCGGGGATCGCGGCCATCCTGGAAGTCGCTGCGTCGCTGCACGAGTCCGGCGCCGAAGCCGGCGCGGTCGATCCTGTTCGTCGCCGTCACCGGCGAAGAAAAGGGCGAGCTCGGCTCGCGCTATTTCGCGGCGCACCCCACCGTGCCCGCAGGCGAGCATCGTCGCGAACGTGAACACCGACATGTTCCTGCCGCTTGTTCCCGTTGAAGACGCTGATGGTGCTCGGCCTCGACGAATCGGACCTCGGCAACGACATTCGCGCGACCGCAAAGGCCGTCGGCGTCACCGTGCAGGCCGATCCGGAGCCGCAGCGCAACCGCTTCGTTCGCAGCGATCAGCACAGCTTCGTCAAGGTTGGCATTCCGGCACTCGCGATGAAAGTCGGCTACGACGCGAACACGCCGGAAGCGGCCGATCGCGGCAAAGTGGACCGCCGAGCGTTATCACGCGCCATCCGACGATCTGAATCAGCCGATCGACCGGTCAGCCGCCGGCAGCGTACGTGGAGGTGGTGCGCGATCTCGCCGTCCGCATCGCGAACCGGACCGACCGTCCGAAGTGGAACGACGCCAGCTTCTTCAAGCGGTTCGCCCATGGCGCCACGCACTAGGGGCCTGATCGCCCTCGCGGTCGTGGCCGCGCTCGTCGACGCCGCGGGCGCAGTCGCCCGGCGCTCGAGCGTGAGCTGCGGCGCATCTTTCAGGACAACGACTACAAGACCGAGACATTCGGCCCCTCGGTGTGGCTCGAGGGCGGCCGGTCGCATGCGGTGTCATCGAGCGCTCGACCGCGGGGATGCACGCGTGCTCGTCGCCTACGACAGCGCGTCCGGCGCGCGCGAGGTCCTGGCCGATGTCGCGCTGCTGACGCCGCCGGGCGCGACCGCTCCGCTCGCCGTCGACGAGCTACGCCTGGTCGGCCGATCGGAAGCGGGCGCTGCTCTTCACGAACACGAGGAAAGTCTGGCGGCGAGAACACCCGCGGCGATTACTGGCTGCTGGATCGCACGGCACGATCGCTCCGCAAGCTCGGCGGAGATGCTCCTGAAGCGTCGCTGATGTTCGCCAAGCTGTCGCCCGACGGCACCCAGGCCGCCTATGTGCGCGACCGCAACCTGTACGTGGAGACGGTCGCCGGCGGAGCGATCCGTCAGCTGACGCAGGACGGCTCGCCGACCATCGTCAACGGCACGTCCGACTGGGTCAGCGAGGAGGAGCTCGGCATCCGCGACGGCTTCCGCTGGAGTCCCGACGGCCGCTCGCCTCGCCTTCTGGCAGTTCGATACGTCCGGCGTCGAGTCGTTCACGCTGATCAACGACACCGACACCCTGTATCCGTCAGTCACGCGGATCCCGTACCCGAAGGCCGGCACAACCAACTCGGCGGTGCGCATCGGCGTCGTCGACGCCTCCGGCGGATCGATCCGCTGGATGCACGACGCCCGGCGATCCGCGCAACACCTACCTGACGTCGCTGCAGTGGACCGCGGACTCGCATGCGCTGCTGATTCAGCAATTGAACCGGCTGCAGAACACCAACGATCTGCTGGTGGCCGACGCGCACAGCGGCGCAGACGCGCGCGCGCGCACCGCGAACAGGCGCAGGCCTGGGTAGAGGCGCGTCGACGATCTCACGTGCCGCTGGGCGAGGGACGCGCGGTCACCTGGACGAGCGAGAAGGACGGCTGGCGCCATCTGTACCGCGTCGCGCTCGACGGATCCGGGCGATCAACTGTTGACGCAGTTCGAGGCCGACGTCATCGACGTCGCATCGATTGATGTCGGCCGGCGGCTGGGCGTATCTGATCGCATCGCCGGGATCGGCGACCGAGCGGTTCCTGTATCGCGCGCGGCTGGACGGCAGCGGCCGCGTCGAACGGGTCACGCCGGCCGGCGCGCACGGCACGCACACCTATCGGATTTCGCCCGACGGACGACTGGGCGCTCCACACGTTTTCCAGCGCCGACGTGCCGCCGCGTGTGGAACTGGTCAGCCTGCCCGACCACCAGCGTCGTGCGCAGGCTGGCTGACAACACCGCGCTGGCCTCGAAAGCGGCGCCTCGCTGACGCCGCCCACCGAGTTCTTCACCGTCGACGTCGGCGGCGGCGTGGTGCTCGACGGCTGGATGATCAAGCCGCGCCACCTTCGATCCGTCGCGAAGCGATATCCGGCGATCGTCTACGTCTACGGCGAGCCGGCCTCGCAGACCGTCGTCGATCGCTGGGGCGGAAGCCGCGCGCTGTTCCATCGCGCGCTCGCGAACGAAGGGTTACGTCGTGTTGAGCTTCGACAACCGCGGCACGCCGGCGCCGAAAGGCGCGGCGTGGCGGAAGGTGGTCTACGGCACGGTCGGCGATCTGTCGTCGAAGGAACAGGCGGCGGCCGTGCGCGCGTTCGCCGCGTCGCACGCGTACATCGATCGCGATCGCATCGGCGTGTGGGGCTGGAGCGGCGGCGGCTCGAACACGCTGAACGCGATGTTCCGCTTTCCCGACGTGTTCAAGGTCGGCGTCTCGGTCGCGCCGGTGCCCGACCAGCGGCTCTACGACACGATCTACCAGGAGCGCTACATGGGGCTGCCGCAGGACAACGCCGACGGCTATCGCGTCGGATCGCCGATCAACTTCGCCGAGGGGCTGAAGGGCAAGCTGCTCGATCGTCCATGGATCGGGCGACGACAACGTGCACTACCAGGGAACCGAGCGCCTGGTGAACCGCCTGGTCGAGCTCGAACAAGCCGTTCGACCTCATGGCGTATCCCAACCGAACGCACGCGATCTCGGAAGGGCCGGGGACCAGCCTGCACGTGCACACGCTGATCGCGCGCTACTTCCTCGATCACCTGCCAGCTGGCCCGCGGCTCCTGATGTAGTGGCAGGCCTTCAGGCCTGCCCCTGAAAAGAAAAGGAACCGCAGGTTTCTTCTTCTTCGTCGTGTTGTCGGCCAACGCTGGATAACGCCCTCAGCGCTGCTACCGGAACCACTGCGGCGCCTTTGCGTCGGGGCTCAGGCCGACCAGCAAGTCCCCGTTCGGCGTCGTGTCCATTCCGTGGACGCCGGTGACCTCGACGTAGCCTGCGATCGATCCGGTCTTGCGATCGATTTTCATCAGCCATCCCGGCGACAGGTTCGGCTCATCGCGCGGCTGCGTGGCGAGCCACATCGCGCCAGGCTCTGCCTTCAGCGAGAAGGTCTTCCCGAAAGCCGCCCACTCGCCCAGATACGTGCCGGCCTGATCGAACCACTGCACGCGGCCGTTCTCACGATCGGCGACATAGACGAGGCCTTCCTCGTCGATCTGAATCGAGTGCGGCAGGCGGAACTGCCCCGGTCCGGTGCCAGCCGTTCCCCACTCACGAACCTTCTTCCCGTCCCCCGTATATTCGAGAATGCGGGCGTTGGCGTAGCCGTCGGCGATGAAGAGATGGCCGTTCTTCGCGAAGGCGATGTCGGTCGTCCCGCAGAAGTTGTTGCGGCACGGAGTCGGCTGGCCGCCGACGGCGATTTCCATGCACCTTCGTTCCACTCGGGCGTGAATTCGATTACCTTCGAGCTCGCCGCGTCGGTCGTCCAGACATTGCCGCGCGGATCGATGCGAATGGCGTGCGGCATCACGTAGAGTCCGGCGCCCCACGATCGCACGACCTTGCCATCGCGGTTCATCACGACGACGGAGTCGGCCTTGTCGCCGCGCTGCAACAGGTAGACGAGACCGTTTCGATCCGCGGCAACCCACGACACCATGCCCATCGCCCATCCGTCGCGCGGCGGATTCGGCGCAATCTCACGTGCCTTCAACGGCAACCTGTGTGCACGCTGAACCATCGAGCGGAGTTCGGCTGTCCGGGCAGTTTCATCGGACCTCTGCGCACTGGATCCGTGTGGGGTCGCGCCCGAAACGCCGAAGATCGCGAGAAGCGAAAGCATCGGCGTCACCACAATCACCGCCGCACCTCGACTCACGATCACTTCTTCACTCCGAAGGCGAACACCGTCTTTGACTCGATATCGCTCCCCGGGGCGCAGAATCGTCGACGGAAAGCCTGGATGGTTGGGCGAGTCGGGGAAATGCTGCGTCTCGAGGCAGAGGCCGTAGCGCTGCTTGTAGACACGGCCGCGACCTTCCTGTCAGCGTGCCGTCGAGGAAGTTGCCCGTGTAGAACTGCACGCCCGGCTCGGTGGTCGACACGTCGAGCGTGCGTCCGCTCGCCGGATCCTCGAGCTTCGCCGCGTGCCGCAGCTGGCCTGCGGATGCCGTTCAGCACCCAGTTGTGGTCGTAGCCGGTGCCGTGCTTCAGCTGCGCATGGTCGGCGCCGATGCGCGCGCCGATCGCCGTCGGACGCCGGAAGTCGAACGGCGTGCCATCGACCGGCGCAAGCTCGCCGGTCGGAATCAGCGTCGCGTCGACCGGCGTGAAGCGGTCGGCGTCGAGCGTCAGCTGATGATCGAGGATGTCGCCGGTTCCCGCTCCGGCGAGGTTGAAGTAGCTGTGCTGGGTGAGATTGATCGGCGTGGCCTTGTCGGTCGTCGCCGAGTAGTCGACGATCAGCTCGTTGGCCTGCGTCAGCGTGTAGGTGACGCGCGCGTTGAGCGTGCCGGGATAGCCTTCGTCGCCGTCAGGGCTCACGTGCGTGAAGACGACGCCGGAGCTGGCCGTCGCGGTCGAACGGCTCGGCCTCCCACACCACCTTGTCGAATCCCTTGACGCCGCCGTGCAGATGGTTCGGACCGTTGTTGGTCGCCAGGCTGATAGGTCGTGCCGTCGAGCGTGAACCGCCCCTTCGCGATCCGATTGCCGTATCGTCCGACGACCGCGCCGAAGTACGGCTCAGCCGCCAGATAGCCATCGAGCGTGTCGAACCCGAGCACCACGTCGTCGGATCGCGCCGTTGCGATCCGGGACACGCAGCGACACGATCGTCGCCGCCGTAGGACATCGCCCGCACTTCCATACCGTGGGTGTTGGTCAGTGTGTAAAGGAAGACTTCTTTGCCGTCGACGTGACCAAACGGCGCGCGCGAAAAGCCGGCCGGCTTCACAATCGCCTGGTCGGCCGGATGATCGGCCGGCCCTCCACAGGCGGCCGCCGCCAGCATCGCCAGGCAGACAGCACTGGGCCGATTCGGTTTCGTCACGGAGCCGTATAGTATTACGCCACTGGGCCATGGGACGACTCGACGGCAAGAATCGCATTCGTCACCGGCGGCGCCCGCGGCATCAGGCGGGCGATCGCCGAGAAGTTCGCCGCGGAAGGCGCAACCGTCACCTTCGCCGACGTCGACGAAGCGGCCGGTCGGCAGACGGCCGGCGAGCTGGCGGCCGCCGGCATCGCCGCCACCTTCTGCCGCGCGGACATCACGGTCGAGGCCGACGTCCGGCGCGCCATTGAAGGCGGTCGTCGCCCGCCACGGCACGCTCGACGTGCTGGTGAACAACGCCGGCGTGAACGCCTACTTCGATGCGACCGAGATGACCGAGGCCGAATGGGATCGCGTGTTCGGCGTCGACCTCAAGGGCGCGTGGCTGTGCGCGAAGCACGCGCTGCCAGCCGATGAAGCGCGCCGGCCGAGCGGTCGATCGTCAACATCGCGTCGATTCACGCGTCGCTCACGATCGCGGGCATGTTTCCGTATGCGGCCGCCAAGGCCGGCCTGCTCGGACTGACCCGCAGCCTCGCGCTCGAATACGGTCCGGCGGGCATTCGCGTCAACGCCGTTCTGCCGGGCTATCACGCGCACGCGGCTCGTCGAGGAATGGCTGCGGGACGCAGCCGGATCCCGCGGAGATGGAACGGCGCGTGATCGCCATTCAGCCGCTGCGCCGGATGGCCGCGCCGGCGGAGATCGCGAACCTGGTGGCGTTCGTCGCGTCGGACGAAGCCTCGGCGATCACCGGCGCGTCGCTCGCCGCCGACTGCGGCCTCGGGATCATGTTCGCCACCTGATCATGGAGTGCGTGCTCGACGCGAAGGCCGAGCTGGGCGAAGGTCCGGTCTGGGATCCGGTCGCGGCGTGTCTCTACTTCGTCGACATCGAGCGCGGCCTCGTGCACCGCTACGATCCCGAAACCCGGACGTCGCGCGCGCTTCGGATCGGCACGCTGGTGGGCGCCGTCGCCTCACCGCCGCGCGGAGATCTGCGTGCTCGCGGTGCGCGATGGCTTCGTCGCGACTCGATCCCCGCTCGGGCCTCGTGCGCGCGGATCGCCGACGTCGAAGCCGACCGTCCGGACCTGCGCATGAACGAGCGGCAAAGTGCGATCCGGCGTGGCCGCTTCTGGGCCGGCACGATGGCGCATCGACGAGCGTCGCGGCGCCGGCGCGCTGTATCGGCTCGACGCCGACGGTCGCGTGCATGCGATGCTCGATCAGCGTCACGATCTCGAACGGCCTCGACTGGAGCGACGACGGCCGACTGATGTACCACGTGGACACGCCGACGCGCATCCATCGACGTCTTCGACTTCGACGTCGCGGACCGGCGCGATCGCGAACCGCCGTTCCCTTGCGCGCGTGGAGGCCGGCGCGGGACTGGCCCGACGGCCTGACGCTCGATGCCGACGGCTATCTCTGGGTGGCGCTCTGGTCGGGCGGCGCGATCCGCCGCTATGCGCCGGATGGCACGCTCGATCGCGTCGTGCCGGTCCCCGTTTCGCATCCGACGTCGTGTGCGTTCGGCGGCCGCGACCTCGGCGATCTGTAGCATCACCACCGCCGCGACGGCGCTGACACCGGATGCACGCCTGCGCGAGCCGCTGGCCGGCGGCCTGTTTCGCTGCCGCCCCGGTGTCCAGCGGGCGGCCGGCCCACCGGTTCAAGGGCTAGCGGTGGAAGCGGTCGCGTTCCAGCACATCGACAAGTCGTTCGGCGCCGTCACGGCGCTGCGCGACGTCACGTTTGCCGTGGCGCCTGGCGAGTGCGCATGCGATCGTCGGCGAGAACGGCGCCGGCAAGTCGACGCTGCTCAACATTCTCGCCGGCAGCCTGCGCCCGGACCGGCGGTCAGCTGACGCTCGGCGGCGCGCCCGTCGCGCTGGCGAGCCCGCGCGATGCGCTGGCACGCGGCATCGGGCTCGTGCACCAGGAGATGCTCGCGTTTCCGAACCTCTCCGTCGCCGCGAACATCTTCGCGGGCCGCGAGATCACGGAACCGCTTCGGATGGCTTCGTGAGACCGGAGATGCGCGCCAGGTCGCGCGATCTGCTGGCGCGCCTGCGGCTGCCGATCTCGCCGGACGCAACGGTCGATACGCTGCCGGTCGCGCATCGCCAGCTCGCTCCAGGTGGCCCGCGCGCTGGCATTCGATTGCCGCGCTGCTGGCGCTCGACGAGCCGACGACTTCGTTGACGGCGCGCGGAGACGGATCATCTGTTCAGCATCCTCGACGACCTCCGGCGCGCGGGCGTGACGATCGTCTACGTCTCGCATCGCCTGCCCGAGGTATTCCGGCTGTGTCGACCGCATCACAGTGCTGCGTGACGGCCGCTTCGTCAACACGTTCGAGCGCGATGCGGTGTCGCGCGACGACGATCGTGCGGGCGATGGTCGGCCGCTCGATCCGCAGCGACGCGCCGGCGCCGTCCCGCGACGCGCCGCCGGCGAGCCTGCGTCTGCGCGTCGACGAGCCTGACTCGGCGCGCACGCATCGAGGATGTGTCGCTCTCGATCGCCGCCGGGCGAGATTGTCGGTGCTGTTCGGATTGGTCGGCTCAGGCCGTACCGAGCTCCTCGAGACGATTGCCGGCGTCCAGGCCGCCCGATCGAGGCTCGATCGCTGTCGACGGCCGTCTGGTTCGCGCACGATCGCCGCGCGCCGCGGCACGCGCCGGGGTCGTCCTCGTGCCGGAGGATCGCCAGCGCCAGGGTCTCTGCTTCAACCTGTCGCTCCGCCACAACCTGGTCCTGCCGGCTGCCGCCACTCGCGGGACGCTGCTGATCCGTGGATCGGAGATCGAGGCGAGCGACGGCGCTCGTCCGCGACGTGGCGGATCGCGACGCCGTCGACGGCGATCACGCCCGACAGGCTCAGCGGCGGCAACCAGCAGAAGATCGTGGTCGCCAAGTGGCTTGCGCTCGCGCCGCGCGTGCTGCTGCTCGACGAGCCGACCAAAGGCGTCGACGTCGCGCGCGAAATGCGAGATCCACGGCATCGTCCTCGAGCTGGCCGCGCGGGGCACGCGCGGTCCTGCTGGTGTCGAGCGACCTGCCGGAAGTGCTGGCGCTGGCCGACCGCGTGCTGGTCATGCGCGAGGGACGTCTGCGCGGCGAGCTCGGCGCCGGCGCCGACGAAGAGCAGCGTGATGCGGCTGGCGACCACCGCGCCGGGGAAGCCGCGTGAAGGCGACTCTGGCGCGTCCGCGAGCTGAGCACCGTCGCGATTCTCGCGCTCGAAATCGCGTTCTTCACCTGGTATCTGTGGCCTGGCGACGGGCGCTCGCATCCGTTCCTGAACGCGGCCAACGGCACTGCTCGTCCTGAAGTACTCGTCGATCTACGGCATCGCGGCCGTCGGCGCCGCGATCGTGATCATCTGCGGCGGCATCGATCTGGCGCCCGGCGCGATCATCGCGCTGTCCGGCGTCGTGGCCGGCGGACTGTTCGTCGACGGCGCATTGGAGTCTCGCGTCCAGCGCGATGCGCCGGCATGCTGGCGGCGCGCGCGTGCGGCCTGCTGAGCGCCGCGCTCGATCGTCCTCGTCGGCCTGCCGCCGTTCATCGCCACGCTCGGCGTCATGGGGATCGCGCGCGGCGTGGCGTTCATCATCACCGAAGGGCGATACTTCGACGTCTCGAGCGCGCTGCCGCCGGGCTGGCAGCTCGCGGGCATCCCGCTCGACTGGACGTCGCCGATCCTGATGATCGGCGCTCGCGCTGGTGTTCCAGATCCTGATGACACGCTTTCAGTGGGGCGCGCGGTCTTTGCGCATCGGCGGCAACGCGGTGGCCGCGCGATTCTCCGGCGTGTCGGTCGGCCTCGTCCAGGCGTCGGTGTATCTGGCGTCGGCGGCGCTGGCGGGCGTGTCGGGCATCGCGCTGACGATCGTGCAGGGCCAGGGCAAGGCCGATCTCGGCGATGGGCTACGAGCTCGACATCATCGCGTCGGCGGTCGTCGGCGGCGCGAGCCTGTCGGGCGGCCGCGGATCGGTGCGTCGGCGCCGTGCTGGGCACGCTGATCTTCGGCGTGCTGCGCAACGCGCTGCCGCAGATTCCCGGCGCCACGTTCTACGATCGGCTCATCGTCGGCCTCGTCGTGATTGTCGATCGTGGTGATGGATCAGCTGCTGCAGCGCCGCAAAGGAGAGAACGCATGAAACGGATCGGCGTCGTGCTCGTCCTGCGTCGCGATCGTCGGCCTGCGGCAAGGGTCCTGAACCGGCCGGACGACGCGCCAGCAGGCTGCGCTTCGCGGTGATGCCGAAAGCGCTCGACATCCCGGTCTTCAACTACGCGAAGATCGGCGCCGAGCGCGAGGCGGCGGCGCGCGGCAACATCGACATCATCTGGCGCGCGCCCGAGAGCGCCGATCAGCTGCGGCAGAAGGAGATCCTCGAGTCGTTCATCACCCAGAAGGTGGACGGCATCGCCATCTCGTGCCTGAACGGCGACTTCCTGACCGACACGATCAACCGCGCGATCGACGCCGGCATCCCGGTGACGACCTGGGACGCCGACGCGCCGAAGTCGAAGCGGCTGGCCTTCTACGGCGTCGACGATCTCGCCGCCGGGCGCATCCTGGCCGAACAGGCGGTCACGCTGCTCGGCGGCAAGGGCAAGGTCGCCATCATCACGAGCATCGGCGCCGACGAACCTGCAGCGCAGGCTCGACGGCGTGAAGGAGGTGCTGGCGCAGCACCAGGAGATGCCGGTGGTCGAGGTGTACGACATCAAGGAGGATCCCGTGCACTGCGCCGAGATCATCGCGGCCGGCACGAATCGCTATCCGGATCTCGCCGCCTGGATCTCGGTCGGCGGCTGGCCGGTGTTCACGCAGCAACGCCCTCGCCGCGGTGCCGGCGCACACGAAGGTGATCTCGTTCGACACGATCCCGCCGGCGCCGGATCTGCTCAAGGCGGGCAAGGTGCAGGTGCTGCTCGGCCAGAAGTATTTCGGCTGGGGCAGCGAGTCGGTGCGCCTGCTTGCCGACATCAAGGCCGGAAAGATGCCGCCGAACCCGATCATCGATTCAGGCGTGGACGTCGTGACGCCGGCCAACGTCGATCAGTACGTCGATCGGCTGGAAGGCGCTCGAGAAACAATAGCGGCCGGCGTGTCCCACGCGCCCGGCGGCAGTAGTGGAACCGGATCAGGTAGACGTGCTCGCCGCTGCCGTGCTTGGCGATGTTCAGCAGGGATCGTCCACACCTCGAACCCCGATTCGCGGGCCAGATCGTAGGTGATGTCGGTGACGGCTATCGGCTCAATCGAATCCACGACGATGTGCCCCTCGTCCATCCGATAGCGACCACCGGCCTTGACGCCAGGGGCCTCGCCAGATGCGAGATGCCGCACCTGGATTCTCCCGCGGCCGAATGCCTTCGCGAAGGCGTTTGGTGAACGTACCATGAGGAACCCCGGTCACTGCCGCGCGAATTCCCAGACGTTGTCCTGGTCTCGCCCGCTGCCTCGGATCTGTTCGGTCGCCCGGAGACGGCGGCCGTCGATCAGCTCATAACGCCAGGTCACGACGGAAGACAGGGTCCGAGATGTCCCGGCATGGAACTCGCTCACGAGACCGTCTCCATCCCAGTACAAACGGGACACGTCGCTCTCGCCACTGGCCACTTCATGACCGTTCGTCAGGAGCTCGAACGAGTACCGAGTACCGTCTTGCCGTCCGCAACCCATGTCGCCGAGCAACGGAAGACCGGCTCGCGATGCTCGATCCGCATCACGGCACTCTGATTCCGGCTGCGAACCGCGCTGAGCGAACATGCGCGGTCGGTCCAGAACGCATCTCGCCGGAGAAATCAGCTGTCATGATGCCTCGAGCAGGGCGCGAATCCACTCGGCCTTCACGCCGTCCCTGACCGATCTGCCGGCCCTCGTCCTTATCCGAAGGGCGCGCGCCGTGGCCGAGAAGCAGTCGGATGATTTCCGCCTGCTCTCCACGCGACGCCTCGGAGCCGCTGCCGCCGCGGCCGGTATTCTGATCGCCAGATGAAGGGGCGTCGAGCCGCTCTTGTTCCTCCGGCGAACATCCGCCCCGTTTGCGAGGAGAGCCCGAACGGCGGCGGCGCAACGGGTCCGCACCGCGCGGTGCAAGGGCGCGACGCCGCTCTTGTCCTCGACGTTCGGATTGGCGCCAGAAGCAACCAGGAATTCAACCGTCGCATATTGAGCGTCGGGATCCCACGCCGGCGACCCCGGAGCCCCGTCAGCCGCGTAGTGGATCGGCTCGGCGCCGCGCCGATTTCTCGCGCTGACGTCCGCGCCCTTCCGAGACCAGCTCCTTGGCAATGCCCTATCTCGCTACGCTGCGGCAGCCATGTGCAGCGGCGTATCACCAGCGTAGGCGTAGTGGGTGATCTCCGCGAAAGCGTGCGCGCTCGCCGCTTCGCGGGTCGCGCCCGTTGCTATAGCCTGTCGCGCGAGCAGAGGCGAAGCGGCGAGCAGCCGCGATGCCGTCGACCGTTCGCGCGAGACGATCGCCCGGAGGAGTATCTGGAGCGCAGGTTCTTGCTGCACTTACGTCGCCCCACGGAGCAGCGGCGCCTTCGTGTATTCCACAGGAAGCGCGACGATCGGATCCGGCAGCCGGACATCTGACCGCCTGCGCCCGACCATGCGAACGTAGCCGAGATAGCTCCCACGGTCCGCCTTCACCGCCTGGATCTCCTCCTGATTGTCGCGGTGCGATCACCGTATGCCAGTCGAGCCATCGTAGCCAACCGTCCGCCATGGTGTCGGCGACGTCGATATCCACGACGCCGCTGCGTTCCCAGTGTCGCCGCCACCACGCCGCCGAGTGGAGGCACCACAGGTCCCGGGTCCACCAGGCGCGGAGATGCTCGGGAACAGGACCGTCGATCTCCGCATCAATCCGGCACCCGCAACCCCCACCGGTCCCCCGGCTTCACCCTGACGCTAGATGCCTGCCTCGCGCCTTCGCTTCCTGCATCACCGCGTCCATCTCGGCGCGGTAGGTGTCGAACGTATCGTCGACGACGTTGAGCGTGGGGATCGTCTGCTCCGGTCAGCGACAGCGTCTGCGGATTCCACCGGCCGAATCCGGCCTCGTGCACGCCGGTGCTGCCGCGGCCCGGCGCAGGATGGCTCAGGTGCTGGAAGAACCGCGCGTGCCGCTGAATCCGATCAGCGATCAGCGTCTGCCCGAACGAGTGGTACATCGGAATGAACTCGAGCAGCGCGTCGTAGTGCATCTCGCCGACGGCGGGCACGCCGGGAAAGCGCCGGCGAAGCGCGGTGACGAGTTGCCGCGTGCCTTCGTGCATGTCGGCCTTCGGGTTGTTCACCCACCCGCCGACAATGTCGAGGAAGTACGCGTCGACACCGTAGCGGTCGATGACGTCGGCGATGCGCCCGCCGAGCCACGTGCGCCAGGATTCCACGCCGAGATTCATGTGACGAGCCAGCCGTCCTGATGACGATCGTTGTCCCAATCCACCCAGTTGAGATCCATGCGGTCGCCGTCGATCTTCGACGTGGCGGCGTCGGCAACCTGCGCAAACGCCGGCTGCTGGCGGTTCGCGGTGTTGGCGCCGAACATCGGCATCATGCGGAAGCCGAGGCCGCGAGCCTCGGCGATCAACGTGCGGAAGCCCGCCTCGCCGCCCATGCGGTCCGACGGCCGGTATAGCGGATAGTCCCAGTAGTATCGGCCGTCCCATGACGCCAGAAACACGAGAACGCGGTCGGCCGGCATCCGCGTCGCCATCCATTTCAGGATGACGAGCATCCGCGCGTAGTCGTTGAACACGTAGCCGGAGTAATGCATGCCGTGCAGCGTGACGACGAGCGCGGTTCGCCTGAGCCAGTCGGGCAAATCCGGGCGGGCGTCCCATCGCGGGATGTGGAAGGCGCTCGCGAGATGATCGTAGTGCGCGTCCGCCGCCGCGGCGACGGTGGTGTCTCGCGTGATTCGCCAGGGTGGCGCATGGAAGCGAGTGCGAGGGATTCCAGCCTTCCGCCTCGACCAGCGCCTCGACGCGATAGCCGGTTTCGCCTGGCTGAAAATAGAAACGCTTGGTGCGAACGCGATCGTCGAGCGACGACAGCGCCAGCACCGGTCCCCGCCCTTGCTGCACGAGCACGAGCGGCGTCGTCAGGCCGCCGTTTCCCTGCGGACCGATGAGGTCACCGCCCGAGAACGGATACCCGAGCAGCACTTCGTCGTCGCGCGGGATCGAAGAACGGCGCACCGCCCGCGGACAGCCGTCCGCGCGGACGCCGCGAAGAATCATCGCCAGCGGCCTTGATGGGGCGATCCATCTCCGCTTCGGCGTCGACACTCGACGATGCCGCCGCGTTTGGTGAGTCGCGCAGTCACACGGCCGGGCGTCCGCTGCTGCCCGCCCGCCCAGGTCAATTCGCGCGCACGTGACCTCGAGCCCCTGTTCGATCGGCCGTACCTCGAGGTGCCTGACGCGACAGGCCGTAGCGTGTTCTCGTGCGTGAACACGCGAAAACCGAACTCGTAGCCGTCGAACGCGACCGAGGGCTCGGGAAATCGAAACTGAACTTCTGAAAGCGCGCGGCCGCGCGGCGGGACGAAGACGTCGCTCGCCGATGTCTTCGAAACGATGGTGCCGTCAGGTGACGGCGTGGATCGCGCTGCCTGGGCGCTGACTCCGGCCGACGGTCGGTGCCCCGTGCAGGCACGCGATGCGCTGCCGGCGGCGGCGCTCCGACGCCTTCAACCAGGCACGCCGCGTCAGGCCAGCGGCGCTGACGCGTCATTGCGGACATCTTGTCGTACTGACGGCGGTTGGCGTCCGTCCAGGCGGCCAGCCGCTGACGCAGCCGCGCGCAGCGCTCGGGCTGCGGCTGCCGCCAGGTTCGCGCTGCTCGGTCGGATCGCGGCTCAGGTCGTACAGCTCCTCGACGCCTTCGCGCAGATCGAAGATGTACTTCCAGTTCTCTTCGCGCACGCCGAGCGTGAAGTGATCCTCGGCCACGTAGAAATACGCGCGCGGGAACGCGCGTCGGCGTCGAACAGGCTGCGCCCCTGCCAGTCGGGCGCAGCCGGCAATCCGGCGAGGTCTGGCGATGGTCGGCGCGAGATCGACGTGGCTGCCGATGGTCGCCGACCGCGCCGCCGCCTGTACTGCCGCGGAGTACCACAGCAGCAGCGGCACGTTGACGTCTTCCTCGTACACGCTGCGTCCCTGCATGTAGCCGTCGTGCGGATCGCCGAACGCCTGACCGTGATCGCCGGTCACCACGATGAGCGTGTCGTCCTGTCGAGGCCGGCGCGGCGGATGGTGTCGAACAGCCGCCCGATGTGGCGATCGGTTTCGTGCAGCACGTTCAGGTAGCGACCGAAGTCGTAGGCGTCGGTGGCCGTCTCGCGCACGAACTCGATCAGCGGCACTCCAGGCGTCGGTTCATACGGATGATGCGTCTGCTGACTCCAGGCCATCAGGAAGAACGGCTGCGCCGGCTCCTTCTCGATGAACTGAATCATGCTCGTCGACGGCGCAGCGATCCTCCATGCCCCACGACGAGAGCAGCGTCGTGCACGGCAGCTGGTGGTGGTCGAGCACTCGCCGAAACCGCGCCGGTCGAGGAACGTGCGCCAGTCGGCCCAGTCGAGATCGCTCGGCGTCACGAACGCCGTGCGATAGCCGCGATCGTGAAACACCGACGCCAGCGACGTGCCCGGCAGCCGCGGATACTCCTCGGTGAGGTCGCTGAAATCGAGCTTGGGATACGTCGACAGCAGAATCGATCCGAGCGAGTTCGAGCTGCGGCCGATGTGCGCGTAGAAATTGTCGAAGACCATGCCGCGCGCCGACTCCGCTGCGAGGTGCGGCGTCGAGTCGTAGGGCCCGTGATTGAGGCCGGCCCACGCGCGCCGCCACCGACTCGAGCACGATGAGGATCACGTTCGGCGGACGCCGCGCCGCGACGCAGGCGGACACCGCGCACTTTCGAGAGCGGCCCCGGATCGACGCCGCGCGCAGCGGCTGGAAATCCGCGAGATCCTCCGATCGAAACGACCCGGCCATCCGGACCGCGCTGTCGCCGGCGATCGCCTCCCACCACGACGCGGCGAACACCCATTCGGCATTGGCCGCCACCTGCCGATCGCGGCGCGTGGTCCAGTCGCGCGCGAACGAGCGCTGACCGGCGAACACCCAGGCGATCAGCAGCAGCCAGTGCGACGATGCGCGGACGCCAGCGCGATCCGCGTTCGATCGGCATCCACCGGATCGTGCCGGCCGACCAGCGCGAGATACACGAGCGGCAGGCCGGCGAGCGCGACCAGCGTCGCGCGGCGACACCTGGGCCGCGACCGACGAGCGCAGCATGTGCACGTCGCCGACGAGCGCCAACAGCGGATAGGTGAGGAACCCGCCGAACACGTTGAAGAAGAGCACGCTGGCCAGCGCGTACGAGAGCAGGTCATGGCCGCGATCGCGTCCGTGACCGCGGAGATCGCAAACCTCAGGCGCGGCCGTTGACCGGCCAGCAGCGAGTGCGCCGGTTCCGGCGATCCACAGGACGGCGGCGCACAGGACGTCGACGAACGAGACGGCGGTGAGATCGTTGACGTAGTCCCGCATCGCGTGCGACGTCGGCCCGGCAGGCCTGCCCAGGTAGAACGCCTTGACCGCCACGAGCACGATCGCGAGCCACGAGGCCGTCCAGTACAGCGCGGCGGTGTTCCCGCATGCAGCGCCTCAGAAATCCTTTGTGCCGGAGGGACCGGCGGCGCGGCCGACAACACGCGAGACGCCGGCAGGCGGCCGCGATCGATCGTGCGCCCTTCCTTGATCGACCGCGGACACCTTGCGCAGATTGCCGATGTCGGCGAGCGGATCGGCCGTCAGCAGCACCGATGTCGGCGAACTTGCCGGCTTCGATGGTGCCGAAGTCCTTCAGACCTCGCGCGGCCGATAGCCCCGTTGCGCGTCCGGCGACGATGGCCTGCGATCGGGCTCATGCCGAGCTCCGACCAGACCTTCAATGGCCATGATCGTGCCGATGCCATGATCCTGTTCCGGCCGGCTTGGGCGTGCGCGCGTGAATTCGGGCGCGGCGGCCCAGTAGCTGTCGGTGCCTGGGCGTGACGCGGCAGCCGGCCACGAATCAGTGTCTGCGCGTTCGCGCGCCGCATCTCGAGATCGTCGCCCAGGTCGGCGGCTTCCTTGCGACGTTCCGAGGTGGTTTTCTCGCGCGCCGGCGTCCTGGCCGTCCTTCTCGGCCTCGGCCCGCTTCTTCTGCGGCTTCCTCCTTCGTTTTGAGATGGCGCTTCCAGGCGGGCCCGGTGATGGTGCTGGCGAGCATCGAGCAGTTCAGGTTGCGATCGACGATCGTCTTCACGACATCGTCGGGAATGGCTCGACCGTCGAGCAGCTCCGGATGCTGGATGCCGTCGATGCCGGCGGCAATCGACACGGCGCAGCCCTTCGATGCTCGTCGAGTGTGTTTCAGCCGCGCGGTTCCGCTTGTGCGCCTCCTCGACGATGACCCGCTGGGCGTCGGCCGAGAACCCGATGAAGGTCGGCTCGGAGAAGTGGCTCGTGCCGCCGAACTTCAGAAAGTCGGGCCCCTTGTCGAGATAGGCGCCGATCGCCTGCCGCAGCTCCTGCGGCGTCATCGCCATCAGCTCCTCGCCGCCGCCCTGGCGCGATGTAGTCGTTCATCTGCTCCTGGAACAGCGTCAGCTGGCCCATCACGCGGCTGAACGAAAACGAATACGGGCCGCTCCAGCCGAGGATGTTGCCCGCTGCGAGAATGCGCGCACCGGTCTGCTCCCCACGCGCGATCCGGTCGCGGACCTTCGTCAGCGGCACGAGCGCCCCGTAGCTGTCGCGCACGGTCGTGACGCCGTAGCTCAGGTCGATCTGCGCCGCTTCCAGCACGATGTCGTCCTGCCGCGGCTGGCACTTGGCGCAGCGTCTCGTAGCGATCGTTCTGCCCGCCGTAGAGCGACAGGTGCACGTTGGTGTCGATGAGCCCCGGAACGATCCACCTGCCGCGCGCATCGATCTGGCTGCGCGTCGGCCGGAATCGGCACGGCACTCCGCGGCCCGACCGCCGAGATGCGTGCGCCTTCAATCAGGATCAACCGCGTCCGCGATCGGCGTCCCGCCGTTGCCGTCGATCACGGTCCTGCCGACGATCGCCACAGCGCGCCGCGGCCGGCGTCTGCGCGGACCGTGACGACCGAGCGCCGCCACGACAGCGCGACATCAACACCGCTCCGACAAACAGTCGAGCGCATCGTTCATTTCTTTGTCGCCAGCGGCAGGTCGTCGCGGTTGCCCCACTCTTCCCACGCGCCGTAGTAGTTGCGCAGCTTGTCGTAGCCGATCAGGTGCAGCGCGAAGAGATCGACCGACGCGCGCATGCCGACCTGGCAGTAGGCGATCACCTCGTTGCGACGGCACGATCCCGCGGTCCTCGTAGATCTTCTTCAGCTCGTCGGCCGGCCTGAAGGTTTTCGTCTGCGCGTCCAGCAGGTCCTCCCAGTAGACCGGCACGGACGAGGGCACGAAGCCGCCGCGCTTGATGTTGCGCAGATCCTTGCCGTCGATTTCCGCCTGCGTGCGCGCGTCGACGATCGTGACGCCCGGCTTGTCGATCGCGCCGACGACGTCGCTGGCGGTCGCGACCCATGTCGGCTGCGGCCGGGCCGTGAACTTCGCCGTGCGGCTGGACGCCGGCCGCCGTCGATGCCGGCCGCTGCTCCGCCGTCCACTTGATCCAGCCGCCGTTCATCAGCGCGACGTTGGAATGGCCGTAGTAGTTGAGGATCCACCACAGGCGCGCGCGCGTAGATGCCGCCGCGCTCGTCGTACACGACGACGCGCGTGCGACGTCCGAAATGCCGAGCTTCGCCATCATCTCCTCGAAGGCGGCCGGCGTCGGCAGGAACGTCGGCGGCGCCTTCGCGTCGCGGATGGCGACCGGCGAGCATGTAGACGGCGCCGGGGACGTGGCCGTCGGCGTACCCGTTCTGCCGCATGTCGACGACGCGGACGTTCGCGTCGGCGGCATGGGCGGCGACCCAGTCGGTCTCGACGAGCTGTTCGGGATGCGCGTACGTCACGGCGAGGACAGCCAGCGATGGCAAGCATGAGCAAAGTTTAGCCCATGCCGCGGCCGTTTCCCGCATACAGTGGAGGCGTGAACGATGCGACTTTGAGCGGCGTCTCGGTGCTGGTGGCCGGCGCGGGCCTGGCGGGGCTCTCGGCCGCACGCGACCTCATCGCACGCGGCGCCACTGTCACCGTCGTCGACGTGCGCGACCGCGTCGGCGGACGGGTCTGGACCATCCGGGACGGCTTCGCCGAGGGGCAGCACGCCGAGGCCGGCGGCGACATGCATCGACGAGGCGCAGCACGAGATCCGCCAGCTTGCCGCCGAGTGTCGGGCTCGAAGCTGACGCGCATCCTCAAGGGCGGGTTCGGCTACGTCCGCGCCGATCAGAGCCGGCCGCGCGAGATCGTCACGCGCAACGCGACGCGCGGCTGGGACCGGCTCGGCGGAGGAACTGCGCGAGGTCAGCCGGCTCTACGCGCCTCGCCGAGCAGCGGTGGGACTCTCCGATCACCGCCGATCTCGCGCGGCGGTCCGTGTCGGCGTGGCTCGATCAGGTCAACGCCGACGCCGACTTGCGCGCCACCGCCACCGGCGCTGCGCGGTTCTTTCTCGCCGACCCCGAAGAGCTGTCGCTGCATCGCGCTCGTCGATCAGTTCGCGCGAGAACGGCGCGCCGGCGCCAGGCGGATTCTATCGCATCGAGGGCGGCAACGACCGCCTCGCGCACGCGCTCGCGCGCGCCGCTCGGCGATCGCCTGCATCTCAACACCGACGTCGTCGCCGCTGTCGCACCGCGGCAGGGTCGTCCGCGCGAGCGTGAAGAACGACCGCGGCGCTGGCGCAAATCAACTGCGACTACGCGATTCTCGCGCTGCCGGCCACGTTGCTGCGCCGGATTCCGATCACGCCGGCGCTGCCGGCGCAGCAGCACGAAGCGATCGTCGCGCCTGAAGTTACGGCCGCGCGACCAAGACGCTGCTGCAGTTCTCGAAGCGGTTCTGGCGGGCGACCGGACGACCGCGTGCGTTCGGTTCGCGCGCTGCCGTTTGGCGCCGTCTGGGACGGCAACGAAGAGCAGCGCGGACGCGCCGGCATCCTGACGCTGCTCGCCGGCGGCGGCGCCAGCGACGCGACGCAGGCCATCGTCGCCAAGCACGGCGCGCACGGGCTGCATCGACGCGCTCGACTGGCTCGGCTCGACGGACGCGCGAGCTGCTCGCCTCGCGGCAGATCGTGTGGGAGCAGGATCCGCGCGCGCGGCGGCTATGCGTACTTCGATCCCGGCTTCGATCCGCGCTGCGCGCCTGGCTCTCGAGGCCGGCGGGCCGGCTGTTCTTCGCCGGCGAGCACACGAGCGTGCAGGTGGCAGGGCTACATGAACGGCGCGGTCGAGAGCGGCCGCCGCGCCGCCGCCGAAGTCGCCGCGGTCCACACGGCGCCATTCAGGCTCGACGATCGGAAGAAACCGCGGAGACCGCCAAGATCGCTGAGAACATCGTGTTCAGCGGTCTCTGCGAGCTCTGCGGTTTCTTCCTGATCGTGACTGTCGCTTGAACGACAGGGCGGCGACGCCGGCCAGGACGATCGCCGGAACCGGCCCATTGCAGCAGCTGACAGCCGCTCGTCGAACAGCAGCACACCCCAGGATCACGGTGAAGACCGGCTGGCCCGAGCAGCAGCACCGACGTCTCGACGACCGGCAGCCTGGGCAACGCCACCCCGATCAGCAGCCAGCCGATCACCTGCGAGCCGATCGCGAGCATGAAAAGCCACACGCTACGACGTCAGCCCTGGCGTGAACGTGAAGTGCGGGTCGAACACCGCGGAGGCGAGCGCGCCGGCGACCATGCCGATCGTCGACTCGAGAAGCGGCCCGGAACGCGGACCGGGCGTGCGGTTCGCCTCGCGGTAGACGAGTAGAAACGCGGCGTAGACCACGGCCGCGAGCATGCCGACAATCGCGCCCGCCACCGGCTGTGCGCCGTAGGCGTCGTGGCGCGCCAGTCCCGACGTGAGAACGACGCCGCCGAGAACTACGCCGATAGTCACGATGCGGCCGAGCGTCGGCCGCTCGCCGCATACAGCAGCCAGGCTGCCAGCGCCACGAAACAACCTGCGCGTTCGCGATCACCGTGCCCAGACCCGCGCCGAGCATCGCGATCGATTCGTGCCACAGGTTCAAGTCGAGCGCGAGCAACAGCCCGCTGACGATCGCCAGTCAGCGTTCACGCCGCCCACGGCGATCGCCGGACCGTTGAGCGAGCCAGATCACGAGTAACACCGGCGCCGCATATGCGCCGCGATAGAACGTCGCGGTCACCGGAGACGCACCGGAGAGTCGAACGAAGATCGCTGAAAAGGAGATGCTCAGGACCCCGAGCAGCGCCAGCAGATGGATCACGAGACGGCGATTGTACTTGAGTGCAGTCGCGGCGCATGCCTCCCGGTCCGACGCCGGACTCGTGCGCGCGATCGGTGCGCGCCAGCTGACGGCGAGCATCGTCAACACCACGATCGGCGCCGGAATATTCGTGCTGCCGGCCGTTGCCTCCGCCGAGCTCGGCGCCGCGGCGCCGATCGCCTACCTCGTGTGCGCCGCGCTGATGGCGCTCATCGTCTGCTGCTTCGCGGCTGCCGGCAGCCGCGTCTCCCTGACGGGCGGCCTCTACGCCCTACGTCGACACGGCATTCGGCCGGTTCGTCGGGTTCCTCGCCGGCGTGCTGTATTTCCTGATGGCCACCTTCGCGGTCGCGTCGGTCTCGAGCGCCTTTGCCGGGTCGGTGGGAGCACTGTGGGAGCCGGCCGCGAATCCGGCGGCGCGTGCCATCCTGATTGCCACGCTGTTCGCGGCGCTCGCGACCGTCAACGTGCGCGGCGTGAGACCAGGCGTCCGCGTGGTCGAGGTCATGGCGGTCGCCAAGCTTCTCCCGTTGCTCGCTCTGGTCGCCGGCGGCGTGTGGATGGTCAACCCCGCCTACCTGCGCTGGCCCGGCATGCCCGCGGCCGCCTCGATCGGCAAAGACCGCGATCGTCCTGATCTTCGCGTTCGTTGGACTCGAAATCGCGCTCGTCCCGAGCGGCGAGGTGCGCGATCCCGCGCGCACCGTGCCGCGCGCTCTCTTTTCCGCCCTCGCGATTACGACGACCTTGCTAAGCTGTTGATTCAAATGGTGGCGCAGGGTCTGCTCGGCGATTCGATGGCAACCTTTTCGACCGCGCCGCTTCGCCGAGGCGGCGGGACGGGCACTGGGCCGGGGCGGCCGGCTGCTTCGTGCTCGCTTGGCGCGGTTGTGTCGATGTTCGGATACGTCTCGGGCGACATGCTCGGCAGTCCGAGAACATTGTTCGCCTTCGCACGCGCCGGTGTGCTGCCGCCGGCGGTCGGGCGTATCCATCCGCGCTTTCGCACGCCCTACATCGCCATCGTCATTTACGCGTGCATCGTCGCGGCGGTGTCGATCAGCAGCAGCTTCCGTCAGCTCGCCGTGCTGGCGAACGTCGCGGCGCTCACCTTGTGCCTAATGTGCGTGACCGCGAGTTTCGAACTGCAGCGGCGCGATGTTCGAGCGGATGGGGCGATTCCGTTCAGCGTGCCCGGCGGTCCGGTCATCCCGATTCTTGCCGCGACCGTCATCCTCTGGCTGCTGTCCAGCGCGACGCGCAGGGAGTTCGGTGTGGAAGCGCTCGTGCTCGCGGTCGCCACGCTTTTCTACTTCATCCGCAGGACCGGCGGCCAGCTCTGAGGCGGATCGCAGAACGCGTGCGCCGCGCGGGTGCTCGCAATCGCGAGCGGTGACGCATCTCCACCACGGCCGATTGGATCGTAGACAGCGATGCTGCCGCCGAGCGTCGCGACCGGCGGCCAGTCGAGCGCGCCCGCACGGTTCGCCGCGCCGAAACGCTGCCGGAACGCATCCACTTCCCCACCGTCCAGCACGTAGTACGGCCGACGTCCAATCGACTCGAGGTATGCCACCACGCGGTCGAGCCAGAGCGGATCAAGCGCGTCGTATCGCAGCGTCAGACGATCGGCATAGAGTCGCAGCGACCCGCTGTGCTGCACGCTGAGGATGACGGCGGCCGGATCGGTGTGAGCGGCAACGAACCGCGCGACGTCGACGATGCCGGCGCTCGCCGCGGCCGAGATCGAACGCGTGAGCGATCGACGGCCGTCTTGACGCCATGCCACGCGATTACAGCGGCCGCGGCCGCGATGGCGAAAGGGATATACGGGCCGCAACCATCGCCGCGCGATCGATTCCAGCCCCGCCGCCGCCAGGACATCGTCACCGGCCACATCGGCAGCGGGAACCGGAGGTGCCACCACGCGTCGAATGGCTGGTAGAAGAGTAGCGACATCAGCACGACCAGTATCGAACCGCCGAGGAGAATGCGAGGTGCAGGGATTCGCGAAGCGGGCAGAACGCCTGGCGCGATGAAGAACAGGATCGCAACAACGACGATCGGCGTCTCGACATCGATCGTCCAGGCGGCAAACTGCCGGACGTTGGTCGAGAAGAATCCCAATGCAGTGCGATCCGACGCTGGTGCCGTAGCCTGACGTGAGCGCTGATTCGCACGCGCGCGTTGAACAGCGCGATGCCGATCACGGAAACGGCGACTCCCGCCGCGAACCGTGCGCATGAGGACGCGGCAACGGCTCTGCCACCGTGACGCGCCTCCGAGAAGGCCATCCACACCATCACCACACCGGCAAGAGGAGCCAGATTCGGCCGGATGGCGATAGCCACGGTCATGGCGAGTCCGGCGCTCAGCGCGTCGCGCTCCCGCCAGCACGAGCGCCAGCGTCCATGCGGCGGTCACCGGAACGTCGTCTCATCGCGTTCACGAGCTGATAGAGAAAGACCGGGCTGGTCGCGACGAGACACGCGCTCCACAATGCGATGCCAGGCGCGTCGAAGAGCCGGCGCCCGAGCGCGCATACGTCAGCCAGATCGTCAGCGCGCCGCACAAGCGTGAACAACAGAAGAAGGCACCACAGAAGCCGGCGATCGTCTGGCCCAGCGCCATGAGCAGCGGCAGTCCGGGAGCGTAGAGCGGCACGATCGCGTCGGGCCGGCGTGGCGACGGCCGATAGCCGAGCGGCGACCACGTCAGCGCCGCACCCGGCCACGGCGACGGCCGGATCACGTCCTCCTGGACGACGACGCCGCCGCGCTGCCGGTAGCCAGCCTGACTGACGTAACCGTGCGAATCGGCGCCACCCGCGACCATCGCGCCCCACCGCACGCCCGCGCCGAGCGTGGCCAACGCGAGAATCGCCGCGGCCAGCGCCGCAGATGGACGCCCGTGGATTCATCACGGTTTGCGCTGGTGAACGAGCTTTGCCACCAGCAATCGTCGTGAGCACGCGTAAACGTCTTTGATCTGCGATGCCGGCATGGTCAGCACGTCGTCGCTGAGGACGATCAGATCCGCGAGCCTGCCGCGGGCGATAGTCGCCCTTCTCGCCTTCCTGGAACTCGGCGACGGCCGATCCGGTGGTAAACGCGGACAGTGCCTGCGTCGGTGGCGACACCTCGAGCCACCAGCGCGTCGAGGGCGAGGATCGGGTTGAGCGGCGCCGATGGCCACCCGGATCCGAGCGCGACGCATGCCCCCTTGTCGATCAGCGCGCGCGCAGGCGCCATCGCCGACGCCGGGCGTGCAGCGAGGCCACCGCATTCAGCGAGGCGAGACGATCGGCGTCCGCCGGCGCGATGCGCCCGCTCTCGAGACGGAATCTTCGATCGCGTCCGCCGTTGCCTCGCACGATGTCGTCGAGAAGGTCGAACGCCGTCGATGCCGGGCCGTCCCCGATCGGGCTGATCGACACCTGGAGGCCGGCGTGGTCGGCCGCCATCAGCCGCGTGCGCATCGCGTCCGGTGTGCGGCCGGAATCGACCGATGCGCGCACTGCGCCGATGCGCAGCCACGGCGATCCGAACGCCCGGCGCACACCGAGCTTGGCTTGATCGTGCCCAGTCGCTCTCGGGCAGCGTGGCGTGGACCCGAACGGTCAGTTCACCGCGATTGGCCAGATCGGCGTGAGGCGCCGATGTCCTCCCGGCTGGCGCCGAGATCCTGGACGCTGGTGAGACCCAACGACTCCGCCTGCTCGAGCGCGCGCCTCGGCGCGCGCTGCCGCTGCTCCGTGTGTGACGGCCGGAATCGTCCGTGCGACGATCTCCATGGCGGCGTCCTGCGGGACGCCGGTAGAAACCGCGTTGGCGTCGCGCACGATGGCGCCGCCGGGCGGATCCGGGGTTCGTTCGGTGATTCCCGCGCGGCCGAGCGCCGTGGCGTTGGCAAGCGCCATCCGGCCGTCGTAGCGGACCACGAACACCGGCGAAGAATTCGTCACCTCGTCTATCGACGCCCGCGTCGGAAGCGCGGCCGGCGTCCAGGGGCGCTCGTCCCAGTGACCGCCGAGAATCCACTCCCCTGGCTTTGCTTTCGCGCGCTCGTTGATGCGGCGCGGCGAATTCGGCCGCCGTGCCGGCATCTCTCAGATCGACGTCCTCGAGATCGCTGCCGCCGTCGAACATCCGCACGTGCGCGTCGTTGAAACCGGGAACAATCCGCCGCTCCTCGGCGTCCACGACCGTCGTTCGCGCATCGCGCCAGCGGGTCGATCTCGTCGACACTGCCGACATCGACAATCCGATCGCCGATCACAGCCACGGCCGCGGCGGACGGCTGCGCCGGATTGCCTGTCCAGATTCTGGCGTGCGTCACGACGAGATCGGCGGCGAGTTGAGGTGGGCGCGCACCCGGTAGCGCCGGCCGCAATCAAGAATCAACGTCGCGAGCGCAACGCGCGTATCCGGCGCGAACATGAGCGCCGAAAGTATAGCGTGCAGCCGCAGCACGACCGGATTGACATATGCGGACGACGATGGCATCGTCGTCTGGGAGGTCAAGCCCCGTGAGAATGTTTGAGGAACCATGGTCAAACACACGATTGGCCTTCGACTTCAGGACAGACTGGGACTCGAAGCCGCCGAGGACTTGAGTCAAGCATTCGAACAGGTGCAGAACCAGATGCTGACGATAGCCACCGAACGGTTCGACGGGCGGCTCAACGCTGTCGGATCCGAGTTGCGGCAGGAAATGGCACGCCTGGACAGCGGCATCCGTGCCGTGCTCATCGAGGGCTGGCGAAAATCCGAACCGATCAGAGCGGAGAGCCGCGTGGAGGTCTTGCGATGGTCGTTCTTTTCTGGATCGGCCAGTTCGCGGCCACCATGGCGCTGATCGCCTTGCTGCTGCGACTCGCCAGCCGTTAAGCCGTCGTTATCCTCGAACGCTAGGCCAGCTTCGCGATGGCGTTCTCGAGCTGCGTGACCAGCCGGTCCAGCTGATCGACGACCGCTCGAACGGTTTCCGGCTTACCGAGATCGACACCAGCCCGCTGCAGCAACGGCATCGGGTGATCGCTGCCGCCTGATTTCAGGAGCGTCAGGTAAGCAATACGTAACC
>ERZ1370068.1790-contig-11732_pt1 | contig 70411 bp, 121 predicted proteins | sample MGYA00561227_ERZ1370068 | MGnify/ENA primary metagenome ERZ1370068 (study PRJEB38410, sample SAMEA6850437) | metagenome | study: Metagenomic assessment of the ecological functions of the soil: analysis of the soil microbiota associated with the...
GTCCGCGCCGGTTTGAAACGCGAACAGGCGTTCTTTTGCCGCACAGTAGTCGGCAAAGCTGACGCGTAGCGGTCCAAATGATCTTCCGGTAAGGTTAAGCATGACGCCGATACTGCGGGCGAAACTGTTCGATCCACTCCAATTGAAACTGCTGATCTCCAAGACCGCCCAATCCCAATCCTCGGCCGCCGCGCTGATAAAGGGCACGCCGAGATTGCCGCCGACGAAAACTTTTTTCCCGCAGCTTGAATCATGGCGCCGATCAGCGTCGTCGTCGTGCTCTACCGTTGGTACCGGTCACCGCCAGCAGCGGCGCGCGAACAAAACGCGCGGCCAGTTCGATCTCGCTAAGAACAGGAATGCGCAGCGCCGTCGCTTGCCGCAGCAGCGGATTTTCCTGGGGCACGCCGGGACTTGGCACGACGACAATCGACGCCGTCGAGCCAAGCGCGTTTGCTCGACGCCCAAACGATACTCAATGGGCAAGCCGGCGAGAGTCGGCCATTTCCTGGCGAGTTCGCTCTCGCCACGCAGATCGCTAACCAACACAGTAGCCCCGCGCTGCGCCAGGAAGCGCGCGCATTCTCGGCCGGTGCGTCCCAGTCCGACCACCAGTATTTTTTGCCGCGCAACTCCACGCTTGACCGTCACCGCGCTCATCGGAGCTTTAACGTGCTCAAGCCCACGACGGCGCATATAAAAGAAAGAATCCAAAACCGCACGATGATCTGCGGCTCCTTCCAACCCTTAAGCTCGTAATGATGGTGAATCGGCGCCATGAGAAAAACGCGCTTGCGTCGGAACTTGTAAGAGACCACCTGAAAGATCACCGACAGCGCTTCCATGACGAACACGCCGCCGACGATGATCAGAAGAATTTCATTCTTAGTCATCACTGCGACCACGCCAAGGGCGGCGCCCAGAGAAAGCGAACCCACGTCGCCCATAAACATTTGCGCCGGATAGGCGTTATACCAGAGAAAACCCAGACCGGCCGCCACGACCCCGGCGCAAAAACGCTCAGCTCACCGACGCCCGCGACGTAGGGGATCTGCAAATATTCGGCGAGCTTTCAAATGGCCGGTCACGTAGGCGATGACCGCATAGGTGCCCGCGGCGACCATCACCGGGCCGATCGCGCAGTCCGTCCAAGACCATCGGTCAAATTGACGGCGTTCGAAGTGCACACGATCACCAGCATCGCGAAGGGCACGTAGAACGGCCCCAGATCGAAATGAAAAGTCTTGATGAACGGCACGGCGATCTCGGTGCTGAACCGGGGCTGGTAATAGAGCGCCACGGCGACCACGAGCGCCACCAAGAATTGGCCGAGCAGTCTTGCCGCGCGGCGAAAGGCCCTCGCTGTTTTTGCGGGTCAGCTTCAAATAATCGTCGGCGAAGCCGACCACGCCGGTGCCGACCGTGGCGATCAGCGCGAGCAAGACATAGCGGTTGGCGATGTCGGCCATCATCAAGGTCGAGAACAACAATGCGCCAGGATGATCAGCGCGCCGCCCATGGTCGGCGTGCCCTGCCTTGACCGCGTGGCTCGCCGGACCGTCATCGCGAATCTGCTGGCCAATCTGTTTTTCCGTCAACGCGCGAATCAACCAGGGGCCGAGCGAGAAACGAGATCAAGAGCGCGAGCAACGCCGCCATCGCCGCGCGAAAGGTAATGTAACGAAAAACGTTGAAGCCCGGAGTAGCTCATGGAAAGCGGAAACGACAGGTAATAAAGCAAGTTCAATCTCCTAGGCCTTTCCGCCTTTAAGCCCGATCCAGAGACTTTTTCCATTTTCATGCCGCGCTGACCCTTGAAACAGTAGACAATCGCCGCTTCTTCACCTGCTCGCGTAAACGCTTCGACCAGCTCGGTGTGATCCTTGCCGCCGATCGACGCGCTCGGGACTCATACCTGCCGCCAGAGCGCGCGCGGTGCACCAGCGCGGCTCGGTCGCCGAGGAGGTAGAGAAAATCGACGGCGCCGCGCGCTGCGTTTTTGCCGAGCTGGCGATGTTCCCGCGCCGCCTGTTTTCCGAGCTCGAACATATCGCCGAGCACCGCGATCCTGCGGCCGCGGCAGGGCAACTCCGCAAGCGTTTGCAGTGCCGCTTTCATCGAAGCGGATTGGCATTGTAGGCGTCATTGATAATGCCAAGGCCGCGCCAATCCTCGCTCTGCATGCGCATCGGAAAACGGTCGGGCTTTTGGCCAACCCTCGGCGGACCGCGGCTAGCTTGCGCCGAACACCGAGCGTCAACGCCGCCGCGCCAGCGCGCGTTCGCGACATTGTGTTGACCTAGGTAGTTAAGCTTCACGTTGCAACTGCGTTGGCCGGCTTTAAGCTTCAACTGCGTGCCGTCCATGCCGCGCATACGCCATGGCCTGCGCGCGCACCCAACCGCGTTTGCCGTGCGGTAATCTTGCGCCCTGGGAAGCGCGCGGCAGATTTTCGAACCCACGGATCGTCGAGGTTGACGACAATCGTGCCGTTCGGGCGCATGCCCCGATAGAGCGCGCCTTTTTCTCGAGCGACACCGGCCAAGCTGTTCAATCCTTCGAGATGAGCCGCCGCCACCGACGTGATGATGCCGATGTCGGGATCGGCGATCTCGGTGAGGCGCTGAATCTCACCCGGCTGATTGGTGCCGAGCTCCACAACCGCCATCTTGTCCCTTGCTTGCGCAAACGTAAAAGCGTTAAGTGGCAAGCCCCACCAGGTTGTTGAAATTTCCTTCCGTCTTAAGAATTTTGCCGCGCCTCCGTTTACCGCCGGCCCAAGCTTCTTGGAGAATTGCCGCGACCATTTCCTTAGTCGTAGTTTTTGCCATTAGAACCCGTGATCGCCAGCACCTTCGGGGCAAACTGTTGCCGTCGATAGTGGGCCAGATCGCCCAAGGCCGTGAGCGTGTCAGCGACTTTTATCGCGGTCAGCGCGGCCAAGCGCGGACTCGGGCAATGAACGATGCGCGATGACGCAGCCGGCGCCACGACGGACCGCGTCGCCGACAAAGCGATGACCGTCATGGCGCTCGCCTTTCAACGCGACGAAAGCTGAGCCCGGTTTTGACCTTGGTTGAGTCTGTCACGATTTCACCGAAACGCGTTTTGCCGCCGTCGCCGCGAGGACTTTGCCGCCGGTCGCCGCAAGAATTTCTACTGCGCGCCATCCCATCCCTCGCCACTTACGCGCTAATCCGCGCCGCTTCTTCGCGCGCGACTTCTCGATCGTCAAAATGAATTTTGTTGGCGCCCAAGATTTGGTAGTCCTCAGTGCCCTTTGCCGGCGATCAGCACGAGATCACGCGGACGCGCGACGCGTAGCGCGATGCCAATCGCAAGGCGCCGATCGGCTTCGACGCAATAACCGCTCTCCGTTTCAGATTTCGGGTTTCGAGTTTGGAAAACACTTGACTCAAGACGCGACGCGCTAAACTTTTGACCCCGGTCATGCGAATGCCGGCCTCCACTTCTTCGATGATCGCCAGCGGATCTTCGCTGCGAGGATTGTCCGACGTGAGCACCACAACGTCGCTCAATCCGGCCGGCAATCGCGCCCATCAATGGCCGCTTGCCGCGGTCGCGATCGCCGCCACAACCGAACACGGTTATGAGCTTCCCTCGAGTGATCGGGCGCACCGCACCGAGGACTTTTCCAGAGCATCCGGCGAATGGGCATAGTCGACTAAAATGGCGATATCGAGATTGTTGGCCACTTTTTCCAGCCGCCCCGGCACCGATTTGAGTCGCTCAATGCCTTGGGCCACGGTCGTCGGCATCGAGCCCCAAGGCCAAACCCGCGCCGACCGCGCCCAGGATATTTTGTAAATTGGCCGCACCGATCAGCGAAGATCTGAATTCGATCGTCGAGCCGCGAGCCTGAATGGACCCTCTGCAGTCCGCCAACATCTTGCTCTACATGAAGCGGGTACACGTCCCATTGCACATCCTCGCCATAGCTCCAAGCGTCGAAGTCTTCGCCGCGCACTTTAGCGAGCAGCTTACGGCCGTACGGATCGTCAGCGTAAATCACTGCGGCCTTATTCGGCTTGCAGCTTTCTTTGAGATAATCAGTAAAGAGCCGGCTCTTGGCTAAAAAATAGTCATCCATGTCGCGGTGATAATCAAGATGGTCGCGAGATAGATTGGTAAATACGCCGACATCGAAGGCCAAACCACGCACTCGATCCTGAGCAAGAGCGTGGGAAGATACTTCCATCGCGACGGACTTGACGCCGGCTTGGACCATCTCGGCGAGCATCTCTTGCAAATCGAACGACTCGGGCGTCGTGTGATGCGATGGCGCCTCCCGACCCGCGATAGCGGTAACTGATCGTGCCGATCACGCCGGGCTCCCGAGCCGCCGCCTGCAGCATCGATTCGACAAGATAAGAGAGCGTCGTCTTACCATTGGTGCCGGTGATACCGACGAGCGTCAGTTTTGTGCTCGGCCGGTCGAAAAAATGCGCCGCCCACAAGGCCAGCGCGCGGCGCGTATCTTTGACGCGCACAGCGGCGGACGCGCGCGGCCAATTGCCCGCGCGCGAGAACACGACGGCTGCACGCGCGCACGGCGCACCGCGTCCGCGATAAAGTCGTGACCATCGACTTTTTCTCCTGGTACCGCGAAAAATATTTGTCCGGCGCCGGCCTTGCGCGAATCGTAGGCGAGTCCGGTCACGTCTTGGTCGAGATCACCGTCAGCTTGCTCCACCGCGTCGATCGCCAGAAACTCCTTGATGTGCATCGCTCTAGCCTTGCAGATTGAGAACCAAAACTTCACCCTCGTTCCAGCGACCACCGGGGGCAGGAACCTGCTTGATCACGTAACCATTGCCCTGAAGCCGCAATTTCACTTTCAAGCTCTGCGCTTTCTCCAGCGCTTCGCGCAGACTGAGACCGACGAAATCAGGCGTCGCTTCCGCATTCGCTTCCACTATCGCGGTCGCGGCGCTGGGCTGTTTAACGGCGCGCCGGCTCGGCAACTCCGACTGATCCTGCATCGTCGGAATCGGCGCTGCCTTTTTCCGGCGCCACGGCGAGACGACGCAACGCCGTTTGCGCGATGTTGCGAAACACCGGAGCGGCGACGACGCCGCCATAGACATTTACCTCGGGCTCATCGATCAGCACCAAGGCCACCAAACGCGGATCATTGGCGGGAACAAAACCGACGAACGAGCCCACCCGCTTCTTTGCCGCATAGCCGCCGTGAACCGGGTCAGCCTTTTGTGCCGTGCCGGTCTTACCGGCAACTTCGAAACCTTCGACGTTTGCCATCACGCCCGTGCCGCCCTCGCTGGTCACGTCCCGCAGCATTGACGCCAAAAGCTTAGCGGTTTTTTCCGAAATCACGCGTCGAACCACATGCGGCTGATTCTCCAACAATACTTCCCCCTGCGGACTGACTACCCGCCGGGTGACGTAGGGACGCATGAGAAAACCGCCGTTGGCGATCGACGCGTAGGCCATGACGAGCTGCAGCGGCGTAGTCGAGAGACCTTGACCGAAGGCGTGGGTGGCCAAGTCGACGGCCGACCACTTCTCCGGTTTACGCACGACTCCCGCGACTTCGCCGGGCACGTCGATTCCCGTCTCCTGACCGAAGCCGAATTTTTCGATGTATTTAAAATAACGGTCCCTTTTGAGCTTCTCAGCTACTTTGGTGAAGCCGATGTTGCTCGAGACTTGAAGAATCTTGGAGAACGACAGCCAACCGTTCGGATGCGTGTCGTGAATAATTTTCCCGGCATAAGGGTATTTGCCCATTTCGCAATAGAAGAGATCGTCTTTACCGACGACGCCTTCTTCGAGCGCTGCCGCGGCCAAGATCGTCTTGAATGTCGATCCAGGTTCGAAACTGTCCGTCACCGCGCGATTGCGTCTCTGCTCGGCCGACTGTTTGGCATAGTTGTTCGGATCGAACGATGGATAATTGGCGAGGGCAAGGATCTCACCGGTAAACGGGTCCACCACGATCGCGACACCCGCCTTGGCCCGGTATTTGACAATCGACGCCTCGAGCTCTTTTTCCGCAATGTGTTGAATCGAGGTATCGATGGTCAGATGCATATCGCTGCCGGGTGGAACATGCAGATCCTCGACGCCCTGCACCAGCACACGTCGTCCCAGCGCGTCACGCTCCGCCACCGAGGAGCCGGATTCGCCGCGGATATATTCATTGTATTTGAGCTCCAAGCCCTCGAGCCCTTCCGAGTCTCTGCCGACAAAGCCGATCACTTGGCCAGCCAGCTGACCCTGCGGATAATGACGATTGGGCTCATAGAACATGCCGATGCCGTCGGCATTCAATGTTTGAATTTTTCCGCTTCCGCTGACGACACCTGACGCTTGAGCCAAATGAAGGGTTTTTCGCTGACAATCTTTTGCTTCACGTCGGCGACCCGCAAGTTGAGAATCTGCGCCAAAGTGCGGCTTAGCCGATCGGCATCTTGAATGCGGTGCGGACGCGCGTAGACCGATTGCGATTCCATGCTGAGCGCCAACGGCTCGCCGGCGCGGTCGAACAAAGCGCCGCGTTTGGGCAGCACGATCCACTCTTTCAGATGCTGCCGTTGGCCGAGCTTCATCAGTTTTTCGCCTTGCAGCATTTGCAATTGAACGGCGCGTCCGCCGACGATCAAAAACAAAGCCAGAAACAATATTTTGGCGACGCCAAGGCGGCGCTGATTGCGCTGTAAAGGTCTTCTCATGGAAGCACAATAATTTGGCCCTTCTCCGGCGGCTTCAAGCCTAAGCGGCGACGAGCGAGCGACTCCAGACGATCGGGCGAAGTCATCGTCGCCAATTCGATTTTCAGTTCGCGGTTTTCCTGCTCCAGACGGCTTTGCAATTTACTCGCGCTCGAAAGCACGTAACCCATATGAACCACTTGCAAGCGCAACCAGACATGGACCAGCACGACGCCGATTAAAGCGAGCGCCAAAAATGCCACGACAACGAAGCGTCGGCGTCCGCCGGCGCGATCGGCGCGCGGCGATCGCTCCCGTTTGCCATTTGCCGTCTGGCGCCCTGACGCGGTGGCGGTAGCGGCCATGATTGTCTCTTAGATCCTCTCCACCGCGCGCAGCTTCGCCGAGCGAGCGCGCGGGTTGGCCTGGATCTCGCCGGCCGAGGGGACGATCGGCCTTTTTGTCAGCAACTTCACTTTCTGGCTCCAGCCGCACTGACAGCGCAAAGCGCGCGGCGGACAAAGACAAGCGCGGCTCCATTTACGAAAGGCCGTCTTCACCCTGCGGTCCTCGAGAGAATGAAATGAAATGATCGCCATTCTCCCTTCGGCAGTAAAGTTTCGTAGCCGCTCTCCAAGAAACGCCTAAGGTGGTCCAACTCTTGATTGACGGCGATGCGCAAAGCTTGAAACACCTGAGTAGCGGGATGGTGCTCACGCCGGCCGCGCCCCTTGATTCGTTCGATCAAACGAGCCAGCTCGCCGGTGCTTTGGAGCGGTCGGCTTTCGCCGCTGTTCGACGATCGCCCGCGCGAGCCTTCGTGCCTGGGGCTCTTCGCCGTACTCGCGAAAGATTCGCGCCAAATCCTCTGCCGCGTAAGAATTGACAATCTCGCGCGCATCGATCGATTGACGGCGGTCCATGCGCATGTCGAGCGCCGCGTCCGAACGAAAGCTGAAGCCCCGTTCGAGAGAATCGATTTGATGGGATGAAATTCCTAGATCCAAAATCGCTCCGTCCACATGCTGCCAACCGATCTCGCCGAGAATATCAAATGCCTCGGCGAAGCTCGCCTGGCGCGCGATTAACCGTTTGTCAAATCGTCGCAGCCGCTCGCGCGCCGCGCCCAGCGCCTCATCATCCCGGTCCAAGCCTAAGACCTGCCCATCCGGGCTGCTGTTGATTAGAATCTGTTCGCTGTGTCCTCCCCGCCGAGCGTGCCGTCGAGATATCGCTTGCCCGGACCGGGAGAAAGCAACTCGATCACCTCCGGCACCAGTACAGAAATATGCGAGTACACAGCTCAATGACTGGTTCCGTCACCCTCCCAGTCATCGTCGAAACTTTCTATCGCATCTTCAAGAGAGGTGTAGTCTTCGAAGAATCGGTCCATACCGACGACCTTGAAAATATCGCGTAAGAAAGGGCTCATGCCAGCGAGCTTGAGATCGCCATTCAAGTTCCGCAAAGCTTCAAGCGCTCCAGCAGCACACCGATGCTGAGGTAATTGATATGGTCCACCGATTTAAGGTTCAGCACTACTTTGATCCGTTCTTTTCGATCAACGAACCGATCGCGTCCTTGATCCGAATCATCTCACGAAAATCAATATCGCCGGTGAGGTCGATCACTGAAATATCTTGAATGGGTTTTCGCGCTAGTAGCATTCGCTATTCTCCTTTTGTTGATTCGGGAGCCGCGCTCGCGCGCGTTTACAATCCCAAATCACCGAGGAAATCCGGATCCTGCATGAGCTTGTCTTCCGCCTCGACAAAAATCTTTTTCCATGCTTCGCGGTCCCACACGCGAAATTTTTCCAGCGCGGAAACTAGAATGACATCGCGTTTGAGGTCGGCGTATTTTCTAAGCACCGGCGGTATGAGAATCCGGCCGTGCGTATCCACAGCTGCATTCACAAGCGGAACCGAGATAATAATTTTGAAATCGCACCATGCGCGGATCGAACTTCGGTTTCTTGCGAACCTCTTCTTCGAATCGTAGCCACGCATCGATCGGATAGACATCAAGACAACGCTGGCTGTCGATGACGAAATTGGTCATCACAATTCGCTCGTCGCCCTTGCCCACCAAAACGTCGCGGAACTTAGATGGGATACTCAGGCGTCCTTTGTTGTCGAGCGTATGTTCGAAGCTGCCGCGAAACATAGTTTCTAACCAGTGTCCGTAACTAGAAGATAAATGTCATCCCACCTTTTCCCACTAGGCGCCACTTATAACTTGCCCTCCTCCACCTGTCAACAAAAAAGAACCAAAACATTGAGGTTTTCTAAGATTTTAAGAAGCAGTGCAGTAAATGATGGACGTTCGTTTGAATAACAGGGGCACGGCTGGAAAGTTCGACCGTCTAACCAAGGCGTATCAAGGCTAGCGTGCCGGGGTTAAGACAGCGCGGACCAAAATCAAAAGGTGTTGGAAACCGAAAGGATCGCTGGCTAGGAAAGAACGGCAGAAAATGCGGGAAATGATCGTAGTCGGACGATTTCGTTGAAGAGTTGGGCTAAAGTGGATCGGTAAGCCGGATTCTGTCGTAACCCATAAAATGGGTCACAGCGATCATTCATCTTGCCCCTCGATTACTCGAGGGGTCGAGCGACCTTACCCGAGGGCTATGGGCGGACTACCCAACCCTCCTATTTGGTCTTGCTCCAGGTGGGGTTTGCCATGCGTTCGCCATTACTGGCGAACCGGTGAGCTCTTACCTCGCCATTTCAACCTTACCGGCCGCTAGAACGGCAGGCGGTATCATTTCTGTGGTACTTTTCCCCGATCACTCGGAGCCGTCGTTAACGGCCACCGCGTCCTTTGGAGTCCGGACTTTCCTCGCTTCATGCCGGAGCACGAAGCGCGATCGCTTGATCCACTTTAGCCCGCAATATTGCTTTTCACCGCTTCGTCAATGCCCCGATTGGCCATCCGATCAGCCAATTTGTTAAATTCGCGGCGCACGTGAACAATACGATACGAGTCGAACTGCCGCAACAAACTCACGGCGCGCTGAAATAGCTCTTTGAGCTTTTCGTCTTTGACCCGATACTCACCATTCAACTGGCGCACCAACAGTTGGGAATCACTTTGCACGACGATATTTTTCGCCCCAGTCGAATGAGCGCTTCGAGGCCCATCAACCATATTCGGCGACATTATTCGTGGCGCGACGAGGTAGTGACCCACGCCATTTTCATCGAGAATCACCACGCCGTCGACCATCAAGCCATTCCGCTGAGGGTTCCGCCATGAATTTATCCGTCAATAATAATTATGACTCTGCTGTGCGAAGAGTGTGTGGACAATAAAAGATCTCAAACTGGCGGACGCCACGGGCGCGCACGCAAGAAAACAGGTCACGAGCGCCGCGCGGCACAAACAATTCAACGAAGGGAGAAAAGATCTTTAATGCTCTGCGCCGCTATTCGGCGGTTTGACGAAAAGGATGCGCTGGCAGCTCGGGCATAGATGAACTTTTTCGTTTCGGATGATCTCGTTCCATAGCTGCGGCGGCAGATTCATGTAACATCCTTGGCATATCCCCCTGCAACTTCCACTACGGCTGTTCCACCACGCCGAGAAAAAATCAGCTCATAGCGGGAAATCAAGTCACCGGTGACCTGCGATGCGATGCTCTGCCGGCGTGTGGCCGCTTCGGAGACGGCCGCGTCGATGCCACTGATCTCCACCTGCAGCTCTCCTTGTTTTTTATGCCATTCTTCCTGTATCGCCGCCATTTCCGATTGCTTTGTCTGGATCTGAGCCTTGACAGCATCGATCTCCTGCATGATTCTGATTAGATCTTCCTCGAGGTCCCCGTTGGTTTGTCGCATCAGCTCGATTTCACGTTGTAGCGCCTGCAACTCTTTGGTGTTTTTGATGCGGTTCATGCGCATCCGCTTGTCCATCGCTTTTTTGCCCTCGTCCTGGAAGATCCGGTCTTTTTCGACGCGCGCTTTTTCCCTCTCGACATAAATTGCGTTTAGCGCATCGATTTCGCCCTTTTGCTCTGTATTTGTTTCTCGGTAACCCGAAGCTCGTCGAGTAACCTTTGTTTGCGACCGGTTTGTTCTTTTATCTCGCGGTCAACAGTTTGCAGCGAGGCCAAAATTTCGATCTGTGCGTGCAACTTTCAATCCTCCGATTAGAAAAAAATGCACCCGTTTGGGTGCATTTCTGGTACTGAAACTCTAGCGGCTATGAATCGTTTTAGTCTTAATCTGCTCACTCCCAAAGAACACCTTCACTGATTTACTTATCTGGATTTGTCAGCGTTGTCAAAGCCGGATTTATGGTCACTTCCAGCGGAGTTCGGCACGCATTGACGAGGGCCTTAAACAATTGGGAAAGGGTTTGACTGGTTCGCCAGCGTGGGATTGCGCCCGAGGGCGACGCCGAGTTCAACGCAGCCAAGCTGCAACAGCATCTCCTGGCTCATCCGCTCTGCTGGATGGCGCGCCAGCCGCATCGTTTTCCGATCACAGTCCGAGCTTTCCCGGATTCATAATATTGTTGGGATCAAGCATCTTCTTGATTTGCCGCATCACTTCCAAGCCGTAGCCGTGCTCCTCGGCCATGAGCGGCGCCAGTTTGAAGCCGACGCCGTGCGTGTATTCCATCGAACCGCCCATCTGCTGCACCAAGCGCAGCAATTCCTCGACGGTTTCCTCCAATACCAATTGGGCGTTTGGTGTCGTGTGTTCGTCGGCGCCCAAGCGCATGGAAAACAGCTCCGGTTGCACCCACAAACCGCTTTCCTGAAGCCGCACACCGCGGCTTTGAATCAACTTTTGCGCGGCAATTTTAAACGCCAGAACCTTCGATGCCGGCAGCGCAACATGAATCCAATCCCGATAGATGCCGTCTCGACCGCGTTCTCGGCGCTGGCGGCGGTTCTGCATGAAGCGGCGCGCGATTTCATGACGCTCGCGCCAGAACTGCTCCGGTTCCGCGCGGTCGAGCGGCTCACCGCCGCCGGCAGTACAGATCGCCGCCGCTAGATTTGCTTCCGTCGTAACTATTTTTCGTTGCCCTCGAAGACCAGGTACAACAACGCCCCGGGGTCGTGCTTTTCTTCATCGTCGCCGAAATCGAGCAACGCCGGTTCGATCCGCTCATGAAACATTTTCTGGATCGCCGCGAACCCCTGTTCAAAAGAAAAAAGAGAAACCCGCGAAAAACCCGCGCTTGCGGCTTTGGGAAAATGCGGATCGTCGCTTCGGTGATCACCCCGAAGCAGCCTTCGCCACCGATCAGAAGCGCATTGAGATCGATGCCCGCCGAATGTTTCGATACCGGTCGCGTGCGCAGGATTTCGCCATTCGGTAGCACAGCTTCCAAGCCCAAAACCTGCTCGCCCATCGAACCGTAAACACCCGCGCGATAGCCGACACTGTTGGTCGAGATCGCGCCGCCGATAGTGGCAACTGGAACCGTCCATGGATCGTGGCCGAGAATATAGCCCAGCTCATTTAGTCTTGCGTCCAGCGCTTCGAGCACGACTCCGGCTTGGACGCGGGCGGAACGCGCGGCGATATCGATCTCGACAATTTGTTTCAAGTCGCGCAGATCGATGGCCAGGCTGGGCCGGATCGGAATGGCGCCACCCATCAGTCCTGAACCGCCACCGAAAGGCACCAGTGCGATTTTTCCGCGTTGGCGAACTGGACGATGCGGCGCACCTCGTCCGTCGATTGTGGTTTGACGGCGCAGAGTGGCGTGCGCAGCTCGGGATGATGGTTCGGGTGCATGCGCCCCTCGCTGAGCGCATCCCAGGAAAGCTCGTCGAGCATGGAGGAATCCGCGACAATCCTTGCCGGATCGATTACCTTCGCAAGTTTGCTGGCAATGTTGCTCATGGCGTCCGCGTGTACTATCGCTGATCGAAAGCATATCTCAATCATGGCAAGCGAAAAAGTAGGTGTGAGTGTTGTGGGAGGCGAGATGTTTAGCTTGGCGGCGCGCCCTGGCGATGCAATCCGTCTCGCTCGATCAAGCTACAACAGAGTGCCGTTCAGCACCACCGCCGCGATCGAGAAATAGATCACCAAACCGGTTACGTCGACCAGGGTCGCGACGAACGGCGCTGACGCGCTCGCCGGGTCGAAACCCAAACCACGCAAGATAAACGGCAGGATCGAACCGGCGACCGAGCCCCACAAGACGACCCCGACCAAACTGAAAGCAACGGTCAGCGCGACAAGAAAGTAATGAACGCCGTAGGCGTCAAAGAGAAATTGCCAGAGTAAAATGCGCACCATGCCGATGGACGCGAGTATGGTGCCCAAACCGAAGCCCGTGATCACTTCACGCCGGATCACCCGCCACCAGTCGCGCAGCCGCACTTCTCCCAACGCCATGGCGCGAATGACCAGGGTGGTCGCTTGCGCACCGGAATTGCCGCCGCTGCTAATGATCAGCGGCACGAATAACGCCAACACCACGGCGTGGGCGATTTCGGCTTCAAATTGTCCCATCGCGGTCGCGGTCAGCATTTCACCGAGAAAAAGCGCGGCCAACCAACCGGCGCGCTTGCGGATCATGCGCGGCAACGGAACCTGCAGGTAAGGCCCTTGGAGCGTTTCGACGGCGCCGAGTTTTTGAATGTCTTCGGTCGCTTCCTCTTGAACGACGTCAACGATGTCGTTGACGTTGACCACGCCTTTGATGCGCCCTTCCGCGTCCACGACCGGCATCATTAACAGATGATGGCGCATGAAAAGCTGACTCAGCGCTTCTTGGTCCAAGTCTTCCGGCGCCGAGATCACGTCCGTGCGCATCACGTCTTGGACAAGTTTGTCACCCGGAGAAACGAGCAGATCTCGGAATGAGACCACGCCGTGCAGATGTTCTTGAGCATCGACGACAAAAACGTAGTAAACCGTTTTTCGCGCATGCGCGCGTCCTTGCGCAGGTAGCTGATCGCCTCGTCCACGGTCATGTCCGCGCGCAAACGGGAGTAGCGCGTGTTCATCAAGCCGCCCGCTTCATCCTCGGCGTAGTCGAGAAGCCCTTTCACTTCCCTGCGGGTCTGGTCGTCGAGCAGCGACAACATACTTTCGCGCTCTTCGGCGGGCGCTTCTGAATAACATCCGCGGCGTCATCTGGCGCCAGCAAGCGATCCACAAGCGCCGCTCACCGGGCGGCAAAGCCAATGAAGCTCCGCGCGATCGCGCGCATTTAATTGCAAAAAGAAATCATCGGCGTCATCGCGTTTTAAAAATTCAAATCCTTCGACGCGCTCCTCCAATGACAGCACCGGCCAGGCTTCGTACAATTCTGCAGACGTGAAGATTTTTTCCGCCATAAAATATCCAGAAGCGTTCGCCCGGCAAGCAGGCAATTTCACATTCGTAGCACATCACCCTAGCAGTGCAAAACGAGTAAAAGTAGCGGTTAAGAGAAACTTAATAGGACGGAAAAATACAATTGCCCGCAGCGTCGGGACAGATCGATGCAGCGGCATCCCGTGCATGCCCGCCAGGTGATCGATCATGCCGATCCGACCGACAAAAGCTTCGTTGTGTAAAATACAAAGATACGGCGATGTGATGACGACCGAAGGGGCAAGTAGCAAGCGCTTGCGTAAGGCGGGATGAGCGGAATCGGTGGATAAGAATAGGGCGAAACGGGATAGCCGCGGCGATAGAAGGGTCGGTTCGGTGTCACCCGGCGCGCGGCGCTGGCTTGAAAATGACGCCGCTCGATTGAAACATCACGTGGCCTTGTCCGGCTGCCGATGGACTTGGGAAGTAAATAGACCCGCAAGTGTTATCGCCGAAACCAACAGTCGCTTCATTTTGCCTCCCGACTTGAGCAACTGTGATCCTCGATAGCACCGACCACTAATCCTTTTCGCCTCTCTGTTAGACGTTTGAATGTGAATTTCATTACCATGATTTTCCGCGACGGCCCTTTCACGCTTCGCCATTTGTACGACCAACCGGCGCAGGGTAAGGTCGCGGGCGAAGCATGCTCGCCATTCTCCTTGGCCTTTTTGGCTCATTTTGGTTCGCCGTTTCGATGGTTCTCATCAACCGCGGCGTCCTCTCGGTTGACTATTTTCGTGGCCTGCTGACGAACCTCGGGGTCAATGCGCTGTTCCTTTGGATTTACGTTTTGATTTTTACCGACAGAATCGATCTTTGGGAGCCGGCCAATCTGCTTTTCGTGATGATTGGGGTCTTCGTTCCCGGATAGCCCGTTATTTCATTTTCAAAGGTATGGAGCGGCTTGGCGCGTCGATATCCTCCTGTTTGACGAATAGCACGCCGCTCTTCGCCACGCTGATCGCGGTATTATTTCTTCACGAGCGACCCAGCGTGACCAATCTTTTGGGTACGTTCACCATCGTCTCCGGAATCATCTCGCTCTCCTGGCGTGGAACGGCGAAAACTTGGCAAACGCGGGATCTTCTGTTTCCTCTCGCGGCGGCTTTCCTGTTCGCGGCGCGCGACAATCTCGTTCGGATCGGCGTCGTCCATATTCACGCGCGCCAATCCTCGGCGCATCCATCGCCGCAACCACCTCGTTTGTAACCATGACGCTCATGTATCTGGCCCTCGAAGAAAAAAACCGCTTGCCGAATCCGCCCCGCGCGGCCTGAAATTCTTCGCCGCCGCCGGCTTCATGAACTTTCTTTCTTACGCCTTCGCCTACACCGCGCTCAGCATGGAACGGGTATCGATCATCTCGCCATTGATCAACGGCTCCTCGCTGTTCGTGTTGCCGCTCTCGGCACTCTTTCTAAAGGACGTCGAACAACTGACGCCACGGAAAATCGGCGCAGTGCTGCTCGTGATCTTGGGAGTGTTCCTAATTTCGTGGGAAACTCCTAGGCTTGCCGGCTGCGAGGGCGCACGCGCAAATCTGAGGCGCGCTTCTTTCAGTGATACGGTCGGCCCGGCGTCATCTTTGCCGCCGGTATGAATCTGAAAGCGGCGTTTGAGACGGGTGAGGCGGCGGCGGTCGCGGTAGTCTTTGAAGCGCTCCCACGGATTGCAGCCGCGCAGATAAATATAGCCGAAGACCATGCCGCCGAGGTGGGCCAGGTGCGCGATGCCGCTTTGGCCGGCCGTGATCGAGGAATAGAGGGCGATGGCGCCGATGATCCAGACGAAGTGCTTCATCTTGATCGGAAAGAGAAAATAAAAATAGACGATGCGGTTGGGATAGATCAAACCGTAAGCGAGCAGAATGCCGTAAACTCCCGCCGACGCACCGATGCTCGGCCCCATCTGATTGGGCACGAAGAGCGTATTGAGAATGCCGCCGCCGATGACAGTAATAAAATAATAGCGCAGAAAAAATTGCTGCCCCAAGCGCCGCTCCAGATCGCAGCCGAACATCCACACGCGCGAGCATATTGAAAAAGAAGATGGAATAGCCCGCCGTGGAGAAACTGGTAGGTAAACAACTGCTGCAAATGTAAAACTCGTGCAGGACGAGCGGCGGCACCAGACCGAAATCAAGCGTCAACTGGTAGTCGGTCACGGCGCCGAGCAGCGTTTGAACGACGAAAACCGCGGTATTGGCGATCAGGAGAAATTTGACTGCGGGCGTCACCGTGCCTGGACCAAATGATACTTCTGTCGCGTTCGATATTGCACTGGTTTTGAGTTTAACTGTTCGACTGCCGCCCTTTAAAGACGGCAAGATTTATCTATCCGCCCAAATACGCCTGGCGTACTAAATCATTCCCGGCCAGCTCCTGGCAGTTCCTCTGAGTATGACCTCGCCGGTTTCCAACACATAACCTCGATGCGAAATCGCCAGCGCCATTGCCGCGTTTTGCTCGACCAGTAAGACGGTAACGCCCGCTGCATTAATCTTCTGGATATTCTCGAGTATCAGCTCGACGATCTTGGGCGCCAAGCCCATGGACGGTTCATCGAGCAGTAAGAGCTTGGGCTTGGCCATCAATGCCCGGGCGATCGCGAGCATTTGCTGCTCGCCGCCGGACAGAGTGCCGGCGTATTGTTTTTGCCGCTCCTTTAAACGCGGAAACATTTGGAACGCAAAATCCAGCTCTGGGCGCGAGCGCGGACTTGGGACGCGTGTAGCCGCCGATCTTGAGATTTTCCAGCACGGTGAAGCGTGGGAAAACTTTCCTTCCTCGGGCACGTGAGCGACGCCGCGACGAACGATCTCATCGGCATCGATTCGGTGCAGCGCTTTCCTTCGAGCTCGACCGAACCGCGCGCGGGTCGCAACAATCCCGACACCGTCTTGAGCGTCGTGGTTTTTCCAGCGCCGTTGGCGCCGAGCAACGTCACCAGCTCGCCCTGTTGAACTTCAAACGACACGCCCTTCAGCGCATGGATGGCGCCGTAGTAGACATGGATGGCTTTAACTTTGAGCATTCCCCATCCACGATCCTTGGCCCAGGTAGGCTTCAATCACGCGCGGGTCCTTGCGTACATCTTCTCAGGATTTCCTTCGGCGATCTTTTCACCGTAGTCGAGCACGTGCACGCGGTGCGAGATCCCCATTACCACCCGCATATTGTGCTCGATTAGCAGGATCGCCCTTGACGTGCTTACCGATCAGTTCACGAAACAGCGCCATCAATGACTGCGCCTCCCCGGTGTTCATGCCCGCCGTCGGTTCGTCGAGCAGCAAGAGCTGCGGCGCCGCAGCCAGTGCGCGGGCGATTTCAAGCCGGCGTTGCTCACCGTAAGACAACTGCTGTGCCCACTCACTTCTCGCGGCCGCAGAGTCCGGTAAGCTCGATCAGCTCCATGGCGCGGCAGCGCGCCTCATGTTCCTGGCTGGAAAATGCCTTCGAGTTCGCAAAGAATCGCCGGCAAGCTCGTCTTCAGCCGCGAGTGCATGCCGACCAGGACGTTTTCCAAAACCGTCATGTGCGAGAACAAACGGATATTCTGAAAGGTTCGGCTGATGCCGGCGGCAGTTATTTTATCGGGCTTCAAGCCGAGCAAGGAACGCTCTTGAAAATGAATTTCGCCTTGGTCCGGCCGGTAAAGCCCCGTCAAAGTATTAAACAGCGTCGTTTTCCCTGCGCCATTGGGACCGATTAGTGAAGCGATTGTACCTTCTTCCAGCTCGAGGCTCACGTTCATCAGCGCTTGCAAGCCGCCGAAGCGTTTCGAGATGGCGCGGAGTTCGAGCAGCGCCATTATTTCTTGCGCTCCCGACCGGCCGGCAGCACGCCCTGTGGCCGAAAATCATCATCAAAATCAAAATCAAGCCGAACACCATGCGCTCGTATTTCGCCGGTTCGAACTGCGCCGGCAGCTGGCTCAAGCGAATAACTGCCGAGTAATGGAATCGACAGCACCGCGCCCGATTGGCGCAGTCCGTTCAGCCAGAGCGACAGGCCTTTGAGCAACTGCAGATTGAGTATCGTGACACCGGTAGCGCCGAGAATAGCGCCCGGGATCGAACCCATGCCGCCGAGAATGACCATCGCCAAAACGCCGATCGATTCCATGAAAGTAAAGCTCTCCGGATTGATAAACACCTGCTTGGCGGCGAACAACACACCGACGGCAGCCGCGAAAGACGCGCCGACGGCGAAGCCAAGCAATTTCATGCGCACCACCGGAACGCCCATGGCCGCGGCGGCAATCTCGTCTTCACGGATCGCTTTCCAGGCGCGCCCGACGCGCGAGTTTTCCAACTGCCGGGTGACCAAAATGATGACGGCAGACCAGCGAGCAAAATTAGAAAATAAAAGTAGAGCGGATAAAGCTTGGCTTCAGGGACTTGGCAAGCCGAAAAATTCCAGCAGCTGGCTGAAAGAATAGCGGCGGCTTGCTGATCGGCGCTGATGCCTCTCGGGCCGTTGGTGAAATTCACCGGCTTGTCGAGATTGTTCACCAGCGCGCGCACGACCTCGGCGAAGCCCAAAGTGACGATGGCGAGATAGTCGCCGCGCAGGCGCAGAACCGGCAAGCCCAAGACAAAACCGGTCAACGCGCCGACGATAATACTTAAGCACGAGAAAGACAAAAAACCAGCTGGGCGACAGCGGAAACAGGTTGCCTGGAATAAACGCATTAGCTTGGGGCGAGCCGAAGATCGCCCAGAGATAAGCGCCAATGGCGTAAAAAGCGACAAAACCGAGATTGAGTAACCCGACGAAACCGACGACGATGTTAAGCCCGAGCGCCAAGGCAACGAAGATGCCGATCTGAATCGCAATTTCGAGATAATAACCCGTTCGCCCAGCCGAGGATAGGAAAAAGTATGACCAGCACGAGGACACCGAGAAAATTTTGATCTGGCGCGGCGCATCGATATAGTAGAGCAGCAAAAGCGAGGCTTCGACCAGTAAAAAAGCCGAGAACGGATTGCGGAAAGAAGTAGGCCAGCAAACAACTGGCGGCGATATAAACACAGAGCCCCAAACCGGCCAGCGAGCGCCTCACGCGTTACTCTCCCGTACCGTCTCGCCGAGCAAGCCCTTCGGGCCGAAAGATCAAAATCAGGATCAACACCAGGAAGGCGACGACGTCTTTATACTCGGCGCCGAACGCGCCGTCGGTCATCAAAGAAAGATAAGACGCGGCGAAAGCCTCGAGCAGACCGAGCATCATGCCGCCGACCATCGCGCCGGGGATATTACCGATGCCGCCGAGCACGGCGGCGGTGAAAGCCTTCATGCCGGGAATAAAACCGCTGTAAGGGATTGACCAGGCTATAGTGAATGCCGAAAAGCACGCCGGCGAGCCCGCCGAGCGAGCCACCAACGAAAAACGTCAGAGCGATGACCCGATTGACCGGCACTCCCATCAACGACGCGGTATCCGGGTCCTGCGCCACGGCGCGTATCGCCGTGCCCAATCGGGTTCGGTTGACGAAGAAAGTGAAGCCCCGCAAGAGTCGCCAAGGCCGTGACGATGACCAGCATCGATTTTACGGGGATGACCAGGTTAGCGGTGAGCGGCACGGCGCGATCGAGAAAATCCAGCGCTCGGATAGCTTAGATAAAAGGTATTGCGCCACAGGCTCTCGAACAATCGCAATCCGTCTTGAAGAAAAAGGACGCGCCGATGGCGGAAATCAGCGCGACGAGGCGCGGTCCACCGAGGAGCGGACGATAAGCGATGCGCTCCAGCGCCATCGCCGCGACCCCGCTGATCACCATGCTGGTCACAATGACCAACGACAAGACTATTACCGGATGGAGCGTGCCGAGGTAACCGGCACTCTGCAACAGTAAAAATACCTCAACGCCGACAAAGGCGCCAAGAACGAAAATTTCGCTGTGGGCGAAGTTGATAAACTCCAGCACGCCATAAACCATCGTGTAGCCCAGTGCGACCAGCGCGTACATGAAGCCTAGGACGATGCCGTCCAAGATAACTTGGGGGAGAATTTCGAGCGCGAGGTCCAAATCAGTGCTGATCCTTCAGAGTGCGCTATGCTAACAAATAGTTGTCTGCCGCTCGCTACTCGAAATCGTTTCAGACCGGATTGGATTCGGACTAGGAGTCCGCCGAACTGCAGACGCAGACCCATGTGTTCTGCTCCTGTCAACGCACGATCCTGCGCGCCCCTCATTGTTTCAAGATGTAGCCGTCGATAATTTGGAAACACACCACGCAGATCGCGTATAATAACTACGCGAAGGGATTCGACCGTGCCGGACGCCGTCTCAACACAGAGTTTAGCCTTGCCGTCGTGGAGCTATAAGCGGTCAAAAAGGCCGCGTGGATCGGTCTGGGAATCAGTCGGCTTTTTATTCGCGCTCATCCTCATCGTACCGCATTTCAGTCGATCTCGGGTTATTCAAGCGCACCTATTTGCCGCTGGTCGAGGGAGGCGCTCAACCGCCGGCTCGACGTCGGTGAGGTCCGGCTTAGCCTAGTGCCGACGCCATCGATTCGCCTCTCCAACTTAAAAGTTTTCGATCCTCCCGCATTCGCGGAAAATACTTTTTTCCGCCGAGCAGGTTCGCCTGCGGCTCAAGCTCTGGCCGCTTTTAAAGGGTCGCTTCGAAGTGACCGAATTGCTGCTCGACAAGCCTGTTTTCAACCTTCTAAAACAACCCGACGGCACTTTCAACTATTCGGACATCGCGACTAAAAACCGCCGCCCGCTGGCACTCGCCGCGAAGCGCGGAAGAAACTGAAGCGGCAAAGCCGGCGGAAATGGCAGACCGTGCCACGTCTTGATTCCGCAAAACGCACGAGCATCAAAGACGGCCAGATCAATCTGCTGACCCAAGGTCAGAGCCGGTCAATATAAAAGGCATAGATCTCTCGTTGAAGGAATTCTCCAGTGACGCGCTCCTTCCCCTTCAAGGCGTCATTTAACTATCCGGGCCTCAGGGACGATCTCGCTCGAAGGTGAGAGCTCGACTACCAAGAAGAAAAGTCCTTGCTCGAACTCAAAAATAACCGTTTAGACGATTCAAGACCTCGAGCCTTGCCGGTCCAAGGCGGGGTGAGCAACCCATTTACGGCGCCGCGGGTCAATCTAAATCTCAAAAGCGATAACGTCGATGCCGGAAAGATTTTCCAGATCCTGTCCGTGTTCAGTCTGGCGCCGCGCGACACCGAAATTTCCGGGCCCATGAGCCTAGACTTGAATGTCAACGGGCCGTCCAACAGCCTCAGTGACCCAGGTTCGCGGCCTGTTTAAAGACGTTAAAGTTAACGGCAAGCGGGCGGTCGAAGGCAACTTAGCGGCGAAGTCTCGATGCGCCTGCCGCTCGGCGCGCGGATCGGTGAGCAAACGCCTACAAGGCAACGGCAAACTCGTCGCGCGCGACGGCGAGCTCACCAACGTCGATTTGATCAACAAGATTGAACGAGTCACCGGCATGATCGGGCTATCGAAAGACGAGCGGCGCCAGGCGACCACGTTTAAGACTCTGGAGGCCGATTTTATCCTCGGCGGCGGCTACGCGGAATTTACCCGTCTCTATCTGATCAATCCGCAGATGGAAGTGAGCGGCCACGGTACCATGACCCTGGAACAGCCAACCTTGATCTCGCGCTCAGCACGGCTCTTTCTCCACAGGCCTCAGCGCGGACAACGCGCGCCAAAATCTCGACTTTTTTCCGCGACAAGCAAGGCCGCGTCGTGGTACCGCTAAAAGTCACCGGGCCGGTGGAAAATCCCTCGGTAAATTTGCATGCGGAAAAGTTGGTCGAGGCGGGCTTGCCGCAGAACGCCGAGAAGGGATTCAGCTCCTTTTTCAAACGCCTCTTTCGCAGCCGTTGAGCGAACGCCACGCCAGCAGGATTTAACGGCGCGTTTCCGGCGGGCTGAGAGTTAAGATAAGTCCCTGCAAATTTTTCCCTGCAAAGCTTCGGCCATCGATTGCTCGATGTCGAGCAGCAGCTCGTTGATTTCGTTTTCTTCCGCGCTGCCGCTCGGTCGGAGCTTTAAGTCTCTTACCCGAGTTTCGCACACAGTCCAGGATCTCTTTGATGCTGATGGTTTCCGGATCGCGGCCCAGGACGAAGGTTTCTTCATCGGCCAGCGGCAAGACCAGCTTCGTTTGCGCGAACATTTCGAGAAATTCTTTGACCATACCGGCAGGCAGGCGCAGCCGAGCGGCCAAATCGGAAATGCTCATCGGATCGAGGCCGTGGTAAAAGTTGCGCCCGATCAGCAGCATCATGTGCAGCACGAGTTTTTCGCGCCCCGCCGGCTCTGCGCCAATAGCTCCCGGTCGCCTTGGAAGAAATGCACATGTTGATGCGCGTAGCTCACTTGCGCGCCCAAGAGCACGATCACCCAGCCGATGTGCCAGCCATAGAAGAAAGAGCAGCAGAATCGCGAAGCTCGAGTAGATCGCAGTAATAACGCGTGGACGAAGCGACAAACACGGCGAACCCCCAGCCCACCGTCTGCCAAAGGAGCGCGGCCACCAGGCCGCCGACCAACGCTGGAGCGAATCTTGACGCGCGTATTCGGTATGAAGACGTAAACGAAAGTGAAAGCGCCCCAGAGAGTCAGATACGGCACCAACCGAAGCAACACCAGAATGACGGTACCGAGCGCTTGCAGCGACAAAAAGTGCATGAACGATGGCATTGTTCTCCGCAGAGTCGCCGTAATCGTTACCGCGGCGAAAACCAGCACCGGTCCGACGAGAATGGCGCTCAAATAGTCGCTGAACCGCCGCGCCAACTTCCGTGGCGCCGTGACCCGCCAAATGCGGTTGAACGACTCCTCGATCGTGGCCATCAACGACAACGACGGTAATGAACAGCGTAACGAAGCCGATGCTGCCTAGGGCGCCGGCGCTCATCTTGTCGACGAAGCCGATCAGGTGCGTGGTGATTTCCTGCCCCTTTTCTCCCAATGGCGCGAGCGCCTCGGCGAGCGCCGGCTCCATGCGATTGTGCACGCCGAAACCCTTGAGAATCGAAAAAACCACCGCCAAGAACGGCGCTATCGACAAGAGCGTCTTGAACGCCAGAGCCATCGCCTGGAGCTTCACCAGGTTCTGAAAGAAATCCCGACCGACCATCACGGCGATCTTGAGCGCGGAATGAATCAACCATTTCAAGTGCGTGAGTTCCGAAAGCTCTGAATCGAGAACCTCGTCCAGAACTTTGCTCTTGATCTGCTGAAGGGAGCGTTTTGACTCTTGTACGGATGGGCCCATGGCTGTCTTCGCGCTCTCTGGGATGGACGCTACAAACTAGCGCGGACTTTGATCAGCTTTGTGCGCAGCCGACAAAGGATTTGCGCCGCTGCCAGCGCGCGCAATTACGGCTTGACGTCGATTTGACATTTGCCGCTTATTTGATGACTATGAGACGCGTCAATCGGATCAAACAATTCCAGCGGAGGTATTTTTATGACGCGCGACTGATAGTGCGTTAAATCTGTTTCTGTTGAAGGCCGACGGGCTGGTGCGTTACGCCGTCGCTGGATGGTACGGCAGAACAGGCCGAGATTCTCGACAGCAGCGCTTGAGGGCGAAACGGCGCGCGAAGTGGCGCGCGATCCGCTTTCATCCGGAACCCCGACGCATGCAACTTCTGACCGAGATCATGTCAGCGAAGACGACGGCGCGAAGTTGGCAGTGGCTTCCTTCCGGCGGCGATCGACCGGCGCGATATTTGGACCATGGCGGCGCATCCGACGCGGGCTAACGAGATTTACGCGTCGGCACACTGCCGGCCGCCGGTCTATGCAGCGAGAACGCGGCCGGCTCGTTCCGCGAGCAGGCGTTCCGCAGTTTGCCCGATTACGACCGCAAGTGGACGTTTCCACTGGCTCCCCACGTGGCGCATGCGCGCTGCATCGCGCTCGATGCGTCGCGTGCCAGATGAAATCATCGTCGGTATCGAAGAGGCGGCGTCGCGCGCAGCCGCGACCGCGGCGCGACTTGGGAAGATATCAGCGGACCGGCGAGCTCGACCCGCTTTTCCGAAGATCAATGATCCAGCGGGCATTGTGCCTTACGAGGATGGGCAAACATGAAATGGCCGCGTCTATCGCGACGTGCATTGATAACGCGCCACCCGACTCCGATTAGAGACCATGTTCGCGACAGCACTGTATCGGTACCTACCGGACCGATGATAGCGGACAAACTTTGGACCAAATGCGAATACGGCACTGGCTCGCGCCTGCAGCGCGACTCCTATGGCTAATCACCCTGCGGCCCTCGATCGATTGTTCCTCGGCGCGGCGGAAAACGGACCCGCGTCTTGGCCAGGTTATCGAACCGTACCGGAGCCGGACCGTAGCGTAACACGGTCAAATTCAGTCGCAATACGTCAGCGCAAACCGGCGGAGCTGAAACGCAAATCTTGCGCAGCGACGACGCCGGCAAGACCTGGAATCGGCTGGAAACGGCCGCCCGCGGGTCACGAGCATATGACCTGGTGGTTTTGCCACGCTCCACCTGAACGATGGGCGAAACGCTTTGCGGTCGGCTATAACCGATCGGCTCGGCTTACGCCAGCAAGAACGGCGGTAAAAACTGGTGTCAGCTTAGAGTCGCAGAAGGAAAAACTCTTTACGGCGTTCGCATAGTACCCGCAGCCTAGGGATGATTCCAGCAATTCTAGGTCTTTATCCAACGTCTGGAGGGATAATTACTCAATATAAACATGTTTTGGCTTGTAGAAAATAGCTTGACAGAACTACTGCAATGATTCACAATCGAGTTCTAAAAACAGTCCAATACGGACGGAAAAGGCGGGACTCTCGATGATGCGGGAGCGAAAGCCGTTACTTGAGCTATGGTTTGAGTTTATTGGCAGTTACATTTTTGATTTCGTGTGGCCAGCCAGCCAATCCGCCGCCGCCGAAATGGACCGTAGAAAATTCCAATGCTTCAGCCGGACAGGCTTCGGCAGCCGCTAAGCCAGCGCCACCTAAGCCTGAGGTCGATAAAGATTCCAGCCTAGAAGCACTGCGCCGAGTGGCGAAGCAGCAGGCAGTGGGCCCGCTCAAGGATATTGGTTTCACTTTGACAGCGCTGACTTCAGTCGGAAACGGCGCGCGCGACCTTGAAGGCGAACGCGGAGTGGCTGCAAAGCCAATCCGTCTGCGCGCGTACAGATCGAGGGTCATTGCGATGAACGCGGCACCGCGGAGGCCAATATGGCGCTCGGCGCCAAGCGGGCTCAGCGCTGCGATGTGATTATCTCTCGACACTGGGCGTCGCCGCGAATCGACTATCGACGATCAGCTACGGCGAAGCAGATTCCGGTATGCAAGGAGCACAACGAAGACTGCTGGGTAAAATCGCCGCGCCCGGATTCGTTACCTCGGCCGCCAAATCGGTGCTCATGACAAGCTGAGCAAACGGAAACCCAACCGTGTTAGTAGGCCCATGTGCTCCGACATGGGCCTTTTTTGTGCTCGCAGCGGCCATCAATCTTTAGCTTTAGCGAAAAGCGTTTAACGTTTCTTGGCGAACAGCTCGCTCACGTCGAATCTTCTACCCGTCAACCTCTTGCTCGTGAGAATAGCGCGTCGCCGCCTCCAAGGTCGGCAAATTGTTCTTCACGCCGTACGGATAAACATCCTCACCCAAGATATTTGCCGGGCATACTTCTAAATCCAACTCGCCCAAGGCAGCGTCGACAAGCCCCTTCGTAGGCCTCGAAGGCGAGCTGTTTTGCGGCTTCGAATCCCTGGGTCAAGCGCACCGCGAGCGAAGGATCTTGCTCATAAATCGCGCGGCGGAGGACGACCAGGTGCATGATCGGAAAGATTTCGTCTGACGGTAGTACTCGGCTTCGACGGCTCGACAGTCGGTAAAAGCCGTTGCACGAGCGGCGAACCTTGCAAAACCGCGCGCGGCGGACGAGGTGACCGCGAGGCATCGAGCTTGCCGCTCTTCGAGCAGAACGTCGAGAGTTTCATCCTTGCCGATATTGTCGATGCGGATGCCCGGCGGAATCTCGATTGCGACATGCTCGGAACGACGCCGAAACCAGTGAATCATCCTCGCATGGCGCCACGCCGTACTGATGTTGCAGCAAGCCGCGCACGAAGAGCAGCGCGGAATCATCGAGTAATCGGCGATGCCGACTCTTTGTCTCTCTGAGATCTTCCGGCCGGGTGATTCCCGCCTTGGCGTTAATCCAGATATAAGCGTGACGAAAGACCCGCGATGGAAACACGGGGATCGCGACGAACCGATCGTCGCTCTTGCCGAGCGCGATCATGTAATTCGACAATGACATCTCCGAAGCGTCGAATTCTTCGTCGCGAAGCATGCGCAGAAAGATCTGCGACGGCGGCAGATGTTGATAAACTTGATATCGACGCCGTCGACTTTGACTCTATCCGTCCGCCAGGGGCGCGTATGATCGTAGTCGCGACAACCAATCGTAATCGTCCGAGTCGCCATCTGTTCTCCTCTCGAGCTTTTCGTTAAAACGATTGAGACTCTGGGTGTAACCGGGGCGAGAAGTCAACGAGAGAACGCAGGGGATCAACGTTCAGCGTGCCAGAGTTCTCGCGGCCGGGCTGTGGCTAGTCGCCGAGCCAGCATGCTCGGTTACTTCAAAACGCGTCGGTGATGAAACTATTAAGAAAAAAGGGTTGATTCGCGTGCGCCGCTCTCCTGGCAATGAACAGGTTAAACTAAACTGATGTCGGCCGTTACCTCGTCGCCGCTGCTTTGACCTGCGCGTAGTCGGTCCAGCCTTGCAGAACTTTGAGCACGCCGTCTTGAACCAGCGTGGTCATTTCCTGCGCCCGCGCGACTTTAAACAGATCGGTTACCGTCGCCCTGAATGTGAATTAATTTTTTGATCTCATCGCTGATGAGCAAAAGCTCATGCAAGCCGATCCGGCCCCTGTAGCCGGTATCGCGACAAGACGGACAGCCCTTGCCGCGGTAGAGCAACGAAGCTCGATCGTCGTAGGAAATTTTCAATCCGGCGAATGCTTCTTCGCCAAAGCCGTAAGCGAGCGCCGTCGTATTCTTCCTTGGCGGGTGGTAGGACTCCCGGCATTCTTGGCACAAGGTGCGCGCCAGACAGCGCCAAGACGCCGAGCAACGGAGTCTGCGAAGTTGAACGGATCGATGCCCATTTCGAGCAGGCGACTAACAGTCTCAACGGCGCTGTTGGTGTAGTGCGTGCTCAAGACGAGATGGCCGGTGAGTGAGGCCTCGATCGCCACTTCCGCGGTTCCGTGATCGCGAATTCCGGCCGACCATGATGACATCGGGGTCGGCGGCGCAGGAATGCCCGCATGGCGGCGGCAAAATTGAAGCCGATCTTGGGATTCACTTGCACTTGGCGCAGGCCGGGCTGAGAGATTTCCACGGATCTTCAGCGGTCCAGATCTTTCGATCCGGGGTATTGATCGCGCCGAGAGCGGAATGCAATGTCGTTGTTTTTCCCGAACCAGTCGGACCGACACAAAGAATCAAGCCGTACGGTTTATCGAGCAGGCTGCGAAATTCACGCAGATTGCGCGGCGTCATTTTCAAACGATCCAGAGGGATCGGCTCTTCGGCGGCGAGAATACGCAGAACGATATCTTCATTGCCGGCGCCCGACGTCGGGATGGTCGCCGCACGTAGCTCGATCGTGCGCTCACCGATCTGAAATTCTGATCTTGCCGTCCTGGGGCTTACGTCGCTCCGCAATGTCCAGACCGGCCATAATTTTCAAGCGCGACACGAGCGCGCGCCGGTACGCGGCCGGCACTTGCAAGTATTCGAAACAGCGACCGTCGACGCGAAAGCGTATTCGGGTCTCGCGTTGGCTTCCTTGCGGCTCGATATGAATGTCCGAAACCCGCTGATTGTAAGCGTCGACGATCACCTGGTTGACCAGGCGCACGATAGCGCTGTCATTTTCGTTGATGAGCGCCTGCTCAATGCTCGTTTCCGCTGTGTCTCTCGTCCGGTCCGTCGAGCTGGCCGAGGATCGTCGAAACGGATTGCGCGAGTCGTCGCCCCATACTGGTTCGTGCTAACGGCATTCACATACTGCAGGATATCTTCGCGCAGACCGACGAGGCATTTAATTTTCTTACCCGGATACAGGCGTTTAATGTCCTGAATGCGGTCATGAGCATAGGGGATCGTCGATCAGCACATCGACGGTCTTGTCATGCTGACGCGCAGAGGGATCCAGTAGTTTGTTTTGAGATAATTGGGATTGATGCCGCTCACGCATTCCGGCGCGATCAGCACTTTTTCATCGTACTCTTTGAACGGACACTGGTAGTACGCGCTCAGGGGCCGCGCCGAGCTCCTGCTTCGACAGATGCTTTCTGTTTCATCAATACGGTTTCGACGGCGGTTCTTTCGCGTTCAGCGCGCTTCACGATGGCGTCGAGTTCCTGCTGTTGCAATCGGCCGGAAATGATCAGCGCGGCAAACTTGCCGCCGCTACGCTTACCGGGTGGATCGGTTTGCTGCGACTGCTTGTATAAGGCGCGAATCAGAGCCGCCTCGTCGATTAGACCTTTTTCGAGTAGAAGCTCGCCGAGTTTCTTTTTGTATGATGTTTTTGGATATTCGAGCACTTCCTGCAGTTGGTCGGTCTCGAATCAGTCCGAGATGCACTAAAAAGTTCGCCGATATGAATGTGGCGCCGGTGTTTCACGAGAACGCCGGCCAAATCAGACGAAGAGACAAAACCAAGGGCCACACAGACTTTGCCAAGCGGCACGGATGGGTACTCTTCTTTTTGCGCCGTGATACTACGCGCCAATTGCTCGCGGCTGAGGAACCCTTCACGGGCGAGTAATTCTCCAATCTTTTCGGCGGCGGACAACTGTGAATTCATGGATATCATCTGCGAGCGATTTTGCCTTTCGGTGAAATTAGGTCAGAGCGGTCTGTTTACAAGCGCATTAAACCAGTTGAGACAAAATCGTCTGCCAAATCGTCACTAAATTCGTTAAACTTTCCTGTTCCATGTGCGATCGAGCGGTATCGGCACTGTCAATAACGCCAAATCACTCCATGGAACGCCCGAGACAACAAAGCTTCAGCAACAGTCATAGCAAGCATAGCAAGGATCATGCACGGCGACGCAGGACCCGCGTAGGGGGTTTTTCCGATTGACGCCAGCGAGTGCAAAACAGGCCGCGCGAAAAAGTCCGGTTCCGAGCAGAGAGAAAATTCGCCGGCTTCACAGCCATCGCGTTGACGCTGGGATTTTCCTGGCATAGTTTCAGTTTCTGTTACGCGATCCCACGATCAGGAGACATAAACATGCAAACCGACCGCTACGTGATTATTCGCCGATCATTCGCCGCCGGCCGTTTAGGGTGGCCGAAGGGCGCGCGAGTCGCCCTGATGGTTGCGCCGAATATCGAATTTTTCCATATCGACAAAGTCATCCCCGGCGCGCCGAACACGCAACTCCCCGACGTGACCGGCTATGCGCTGCGTGACTACTGGCTCGCGCATCGGCGTGTTTCGCATGATGGAAGTGCTCGACAAGCACGGCATTCGTGCCACGGTGCTGCTCAATGCCGACGTGTGCGCGCATCATCCGGCGATCATCGAAGAAGGCAATAAGCGCCACTGGGAGTGGCTCGCCACGGCGTGACCAATAACCTGCGTATGAATCAATACCCCGCCGAAGAAGAGCGCTCGGTGATACGCCAAATACGCGAGACGATCGCCGCCGCGACCGGCAGCAGCGCCACGCGGTTGGCTCGGCCCGGGCGGCGGCGATGAGAGCCCGAACACGTTGGACCATTTAGCCGCGGAAGGTTTTGATTACGTTTGCGATTGGGGTTTTGACGATCAGCCTTTGCGCGATGCGGGTAAAGTCGGGCCGTATGATCGCGATTCCTTACCAGCAAGGGCTCACATGACATCCGCGTGATTTTTCAGGGAGGCCACACGCCAAAGGATTGGTTGCAAATGGTGTGCGATCAGTTCGATACGCTGTATGCCGAAGGCGCGACGCAGGGACGGGTGATGACGATACCGCTCCATCCATTTGTCATCGGTTTGGCGTTCCGCATTAAATATCTCGACCAGGCGCTCCAATACATTTGCGCGCACGACGGTGTTTGGAAGGCGACGCGGATGCCGAGATCGCCGATTATTATTATGCCAACTACGATCAGAAAGCGTGAGGACGCGAAGATGAAAACCAAATCATTCGCCGGCGGCCTTTGCTTGCTGTTCCTCGCTGTATTCAGCCCAGCCGGTTTCAGCGCCGACCGAGCGGTAGATCGCGCAACGTGTCGCGCACGGTGGAGCAGTTGCCCAACTATGCCGCCACCGACAAGGGCTTTTTCGCGCAAGAGGGAATCCAAGGCGACGTGGTGTTGATCGGCTCCACTGACACGCTGATTCAGGCGCTCATCGCCGGGCAGGTGAACGTGGCGATCGTCGATCCGTCGGCGGCGATCAACGCGGTGGAGCGCGGCGCGGCGCTCAAGGTTATCGGCGGCACAGTGCCGGTGGCGGCCTATACGCTGGTAACCTGTCCCAAATACAAATCGATCAAAGATCTGAAAGGGCACGATGATCGGCGTCGTGAGCCTGGTTTCCGGCAGCACGATTTTCTTGCGCGAGATGCTCAAGGCGGAAGGATTGGAGCTCAATCGTGATTACACGATCATTCAAAACGGCCCGACCGGCCAACGTCTCGCGAGTCTCAAGACTTGCAGCACGTCGGCGACGATGCTCCTCGGCGGCGATTTGCCGCGGTCGCGCGAGTTGGGATTTTTGGAGATCGCGCGGCTGTCCGATTACATTCCCAACTTGCAATTCCATAGCCTGATCGTCGATAGTCGCTGGGCCGAGACGAACAGCCAACTGACGATCCGTTATCTCAAAGCGATGGTGCGCGCGATGCAGTGGGCGCACGCCAACCGGGAACAAGCTGCCGAGTTGGTCAGCAAGCGTACCGGTATTCCCCTTAAATATACCCGCGCCACGGTCGACGAATATCTTTTCAAGGCATCATCAGCCGCGACGGCTCGGTCAATCGCGAGGGCTTTCAACGCTTGATCGATTTGACGGGAGAGAGGCTATTCCAAAAGCCGGTCTCATCCCGCGCCGGAAAAATATCTCGATATGAGTTATCTGCGCCGAGCGCAGCAGGAGCTGGGAGTGACGTCGGGACGCTAACGCAAAGTTAAATCCGCGACGGTGAAAATTGGCGTGCATTGAAAAGAGGCGTAATGAGGCCGGATTAATAATCGAAGTTTTTATTATCGTTTGCTGTTTCATGTGCTTCCTCTTTGGCGGCGGCATCGCTCTCCGAAGCCGCGGAGACGCAGCTCCGCAAGCTGCAGGTGGCGATCACGTCGCTGTCGGGATCGATGGCGGTGCTACGGCTGGCGCGCGACGCGGGCATTTTTAAAAACTACGGCTTCGGAGGTCGAGGTGATCGCGACGCCGAGCGTGTGGAGGGCATGAGCGCGCTGATCGCCGGAGAAATTACCTTTTGCAAATCGCCGGCGCGACCACGGTGAGCGCCGCCGTCGGCGGCGCCGATGTCGTGGTGATCGGCACGACCATCGGCACGTTGGTGCAAAACCTGATGGTTCGTCCCGAGATCGAAAAATCCGGAGCAACTGCGCGGCAAGTCAATCGGTATCACCCGTTTCGGCACCACCATCGACACGGGAGCGCGCATTGCGCTGCGCCATTTCGGGCGTCGTGCCGAGAAAGATGTATCGATCATACAAATCGGCGGCATGGAATCGATCGTGCCGGCGATGGTCCGGCGGCCGCGTGCAAGGCGGCATCCTTTCCTATCCCGCGATCGGACAGGCCAAAGAGCTCGGCTTCGCGAGCTGCTCGACATCGCCTCTTTGAACATGCCCTATGCATCCACGGGCATTGCAACGCGCGGCGAGGTCATTCGCAAAGAACCGGAACTCGTTCGCAACAATACATGACCGCGCAGGTAGAGGCAATCGCGCGCATGAAGCGCGACCGGCCGTTTACGATCGGCGTGATGAGCAAGTTCCTGCGCACTGAATGATAACGAGCAGCTCGCCGAAGCGTACGATATCTACGCCAATAAGTATCTGCTCCAAAGTGCCTCTGCCGACTGTCGAAGCGATCCGGCCGGTGCTCGAAGAGCTCGAACTCGAGAAACCCGAAGGCGAAGGGCCAAGACCCGAAAAGATTTTTCGACGACCGTTTCGTGCGCGAGCTGCAAAGCAGCGGCTTTATCGATGCGCTCTACCGTTAAGGATTGGCGCACAATGATGCAACGAATTTTCGCGATTGTTTTTCTTGGCGTGCTGGCGCTGTCTGCCACCGCGGTTTCCGCGCAAGAAGGGCGCAGGTTGAGAGCCGGTTACGCTTCGCTTTCCGGTAATATCACGCCGCTCTGGGCGGCGCGCGAAGCCGGCTTGTTCAAGAAGTATGGGATCGATATCGATCTCATCGCCTTCCCGAGCGGCACGGAGGGGATGGCGGCAATGATCGCCGGCGAAATCGAGTTTCTCGCCATTGCCGGCAGCACGACCGCGAGCGCCGCCATCGGCGGCGCCGATGTATTGAGCATGGCTTTGATCAACGATCGTTTATTAACCAGCCTGGTGGTCGGTCCGGCGATTCAGAAACCGGAAGATCTCAAAGGCAAATCCGTCGGCATCAGCCGCTTTCGGCACATCGGTCGATACGGCAGCGCGCATCGCGATCCAACATTATGGGTGTGGAACCGATCAAGGATGTCTCTTTGGTGCAAGTCGGCGCCGTGTCGTCGGCGGCTGCGGCTGCTGCGCGGCGGTCGTATTCAGGCCGCAATTCTTTCCTACCCGACGATCATTCAGGCGCGTCGCGAAGGCTTTCGCGAAATGTTGGACATCGCCTCGCTCGGCACGCCTTATGCCGCTAACGGAATTACGCTGCGGCGTAGCTTCATGCAGCAGCGCCGCGAGACCGCGACGAATTTTTAAAAGCGTTTCTGGAAGCGATCGCGCGGGCAAAAAGACAAACCGTTCGCGCTGGAAGTGATGGGGAAGTATCTGCGCACCAAGGACCGCGAGCTGCTCGACGAAACTTACGAGTTTGCCGTCGGCAAATACTTAAAGTCGCGTCCTTACCCGACCGCAGAAGCCTTTCGTTCGGTCGTCGAACGAACTGGCGCAAGTCAATCCGAAAGCCAAAGGCCAGGATCCGAAAAGATTTTACGACGACACGATCTTGCGGGAATTGGACAAAAGCGGGTTCATCAACGGACTTTACCGGCTAGGCGGGCGAAATACACTTCGGCGCGTTAGAATACGTGGCAACTGAAATACGCGGCGCAGCTTCGCGAAAGCCTGTTTTAAGTCGGATCGACACCGACGGTTTCGCCCGCCGGCGTTGGTTCGGATGATGATGCCACGCGCGACCAGGATCGGGCGCGCGGCTTCGCGTATGCGTGGCAATTGCGTGAGAAAAGTAAACCGGCCAGCGCGCAACCGATGCCGCCCACCGCGACAACCAAAGGAGCACCGACGCGATCGGCGAACCAACCCGCTAACAGGCTGCCGAAAGGCGCCATGCCGACCAGCATCATCGAAAAAAGACTCATCACTCGACCGCGCATGGCGTCGTCGGCGAGGGTTTGCAACGCGGTATTGCTCGCAGCGATCAACACCATCCAGCCCATACCGACGCCGGCGAGGAGTAAAAGCGACAGCCAAAATAGCTTTGACAAAGTAAAAGCGATCAAGGCCACGCCGAACCCCAAAGTCGCGACCGCGATCACTCGACCAAGGCCGATAACAGACTTGCGCCACGCCAGCGAAAGTGCGCCGATCAGCGCGCCCAAGCCGACCGCGCCCATCATCAAGCCGAGAGCGTCCGCGCCGCTTTTATGGATGTCCGCGGCAAAAACGGGCATCAGGCGTGATGTAAGGCATGCCCATGACGCCGACGACGCCAAAGCAGTAACAAACATCGCGAATCGGCGCTGTCGCAAACGTATAGCGAATCCCCGCGGTGAGCGAGCGGGCCAGCGACAGATGTCTGGTCGCACTCTCGCTTTGGCGCGGTAGTTTCATGGCCAACAGCGCGACGATAACAGCCAAATAACTGATCGCGTTGATCAAAAAACACGCGCCCTCACCGAGCTTGGCGACGACGATGCCGGCGACGCCCGGGCCGATGATGCGCGCGGCATTGATCATCGAAGAGTTTAGTGCCACCGCATTCGGCAAATCCTCGACGGCAACGAGTTTATGCACCAACGCTTGGCGCGCGGGCATGTCGAAGGCATTTACGGTGCCCAAGATCAGGCCCAGAATAATGATGTCAACCGGCTGAACCCACCCCGAAGCGTGAGCGCCGACAAGATGATCGCCTGCACGAGCGCGGCGCTTTGCGTCCAAACCGCGACACGGTGGGAAGAGTAGCGATCGCTGACGACACCGCCGATGGCGCCCAGTCCGAACACCGGGATCTGCGTGGCGAAGCCGACGACTCCGAGCAACGTGGCCGAGCCCGTGAGGCGATAGATGAGCCAGCTTTGCGCCACTTGCTGCATCCACGTGCCACACACAGAGATCAACTGCCCGGCAAGGTAGAGCCGATAATTGCGATGGCGTAGGGAGCGCCAAAGCGGCGATCCGACAAAAGTGGCCGATGCATAAAGAGAAATCTAGCGCGGCATGACCGTCATGGCCTGCGTTGCGGATGTATCGATTATCCCACGCGCAACGCCGAAAGCGAAGCACGCGGCGTCCGGCAGCCGAAAAAAGTTTTAAGAAAAGATTTTACGACGTCCGGATTGAACGAGGGCAATTTATGAAAGTGTGAACAACGCTGGCGAGAATTAGTTCAATGCCGGCAAATTATCGACCTTGGCGATCTGCAGCGAATCTCTTTTACCGCCTCTCATGCGGGTCATTTCGCATCTGCCTCGTGCATGAGCTCGGCGAGAGTTCGCGGCGCCTTGGTGCAGGCAATCGCGCTGATAAAAAAGGTCAAGTGGCTGAGAAAGTTTGCGCCGCTCGTCGTTCAAAGCGTTATGAAGTCGCTGAAGAATCAGATTGGCCGCATCCGATGCGACGTTCGGCAATAAGATAGCGAACGACGTGCCACCCATGCGCCCCACTAACTCGGACCGCGGCACATGTTGTTTTATAGTATGAGCAATCGTGCATATCATCTGGTCGCCCATCGGGTAACCGAATCGATGATTGATCCACTTGAAGCCGCTGATATCGACAAAGGCTAAGGTCATGGGTTCCAAGCCGAAGGCGCGATCCATCTCTTTTGCGGTCAGTTGATAAAAGGCATGGCCGTTGGGCAGGCCGGTAAGAAAGTCGTGGCTCGCCAGTTTCGACAGCTCGTTAAGCTTGGCGCGAAGTTGAGCTTGCGTGATCGCAAAAAGGATGAACACGCTCGTGCGCATCAGCAGATTCCAGTAGGCGATCCAAACTGAAGAATAGAAACGGCCGCCGATGGCATCGATGGCGAACCAGACCAGCGAACCGAAAACCGCCAAATAGACTCCGGCTTCTCTAGAAACAAACCAGCTACCAATAAAGATCGGAACTAAGTAAAGGAGTAGAAAATGAATCTCGGTTCCTGTCCTGAAGTCGAAAATGCCCAGAAGGATCGTTAACGAAACGGCGAAGACGATCAAGGTTTTTTGCGATCGCCGTTCGATAAATTTCGTAAGTGTTTGAATCAACCGAAAACCACCAAGTCGATCTTTCATAGCGCGGCATTCTAGGTAAGGCTGGCCTTGCCGTCAAATAGAATCCTTCTATGACGGCCATAGAGCATCTTATAATTCTCCCGGCGCCTCATAGTCGACGCGGGGGTTCTCTCGACAGCGGTTGTTCCGCTCGGGTAAATCGCGAGCCATTTTTTTGTTGTTTGCCCAGCTGAAACTTGCTTTAATCGTGCCGGCGTTGCCGCGAGCATAGACTAGACTGTCGGCGCTGGCAAACGGAATTCGCCGCTCATTTTTTTCACCGAGGAGGAGGCTTATGTATCCGGATCAGCCGCCTTTGGTTGTTGATGCTGGGATTCGTAATCATTTGCGCCGCCCCGTCAGCATTGGCGTTCGCTCAGGACAATTTTTACAAGGGAAAACCATCCGGCTCGTTGTCGGGTTGGCGCCAGGCGGCGGCTTCGACACTTATTCGCGCGTGATTGCCCGGCACATCGGCAAGCATATTTCCGGCAATCCCACCACGATCGTCGACAACATGCCCGGGGCAGCGAGCCTGCTCGCGGCGAATTACGTGTATAAAGCCGCCAAGCCGGACGGCCTGACTATCGGCAACTTTGTCGGCGGACTGTCTTTTCAGCAAATGCTCGGATTGCCGGGCGTCGAGTTCGACGCGCCGAAGTTTGAATTTCTCGGCGTGCCGGCGACCGACAACTTCATGATCGGCGTGGCGAAGTCCACGGGAATCACCAGCGTCGAACAGTGGAAGGCTTCGGGTACGATAATCAAGATCGGCGGCGTTGCGCCGGGCGGCGGCACCGACGACATTCCCAAAGTCTTAAAAGCGACGCTCGGTCTGCCGCTCCAGCTGGTATCGGGTTACAAGGGCACCGGTCCGGTGCGCCTCGCGTTCAACGCCGGCGAAGTGCAAGGCGCGTGCAATTCTTGGGAATCGTTTAAAGCGACTTGGCGCGCGGAAATGGAAAAAGGCGAGGTTGTGCTGTTGGTTCAAGGAAACCTGAAACCCCATCCCGAAGTTCCCAACGTTCCCTGGGCGATCGATCTGGCAAAAACCGAAGACGCCAAAAAATGATTCTCACTTCGGCCCGGGTCAACGGCGTGCTCAATCGTTTTTACGTTTTACCACCCGGCACGCCGAAAGAGCGTGTGAATTTGTTGCGTAAGGCCTTCATGGACACGATGAAAGATCCGGAGTTTTTGGCTGACACGCAAAAGCGAAGCTCGATCTCGACCCGATCGACGGCGCGGAGATCGAGAAACAAGTCAAGGAACTTTTCAAGTTGGAGCCCGCGTTGGTGAGCAGGATGAAGGAAATCCTGAAATAACTTTGAATCCAGCGTCTGGGATTTGTCGAACCGATCGGGGACGATGACTCGGTGGCGTCGCCTCAGCGTATCTGAAAATTTCTTTCCACAACTTTTCGTATTTGGGAAACTCTTTGACGTCATCTTGGCCGAGCATATATGCGGCCGCGGGCCGCACTTTCTCAAAGGCTCGACGTTGGGATGAGCGGGTGTTTCCGCTTGCGCATAAACTCTTTGTCCCTCTTCACTGCCAACCCAGCGCGCCCAAAGCAGCGCCGTGTTCGGGTGCGGTGCGCCTTGATTATGCCAACGCTGCCGCCGATCTCACCGACGCCTTCGGTCAGCAATGGCTGAATAGGCGCGCCTTTTTTCACACGAGGCGGAAACTGGATGCGCATAACAGGTAAAACAGACGGGCCGTTGCCCCGCGACAAGAAACTCGATCAGTTGCGAGTGGCCGCGGTGAAACTCAACTTGATTGAGAGCGATGCGCTTTATCAAATCGATCGCTTTTTCATCATTTTTGTATTTTGCTTTGGCAAAACCCAGCAATAACTGGAAGTCGCGCGATTCGCCCATCAGAGCGCCCTTCCACTTCGGGTTGGCAAGATCTTCGAAACCTTTGGGCTCTTCGCCTTTTTGACGAGGTTGGTGTTCCAACCAATGATGAAATACTGCGTGTCCGTGGCGAGCCAAAATTCATTCTTCAGATGAGCGGGATAGGCGGCGGCCTCGGGAATCGTCAGCGGCGCCAGCAGTTTTTGCTCCGCCATCTGCGCGATGTAAGACAAACCGCCACCAAATACATCGGCAATGACTCGGCCGCCACAGGCCTTCGGCAACGATGCGCGCGATCAGGTTTGTCACCGGTTGCGTCGGTGTGGTCTACGGTTACTCCAGGAAAGCGTTTTGAAACGCCGGCAGGATGACGTCGATCGAATTTCCTGAAAGAGACGCGGTAAAGGTTTAACTTGCCGCCTTCCTTTTTGTTTTTTCATGGAGCTCATCGAGAGATTCGCCTTTGGTCGGCGTGCTGGCCGCGTATGCATGAGACGCTATCTCAGCGATCGAGATTAGAAAAATCCTATCAGAAAATAAAGCGCGGCTTTGGTTTGCATGGGATCTCCTTGATGATGTCGCCGTCGCGTGCATCTTTGAAAAGGTGTTGCCGATGCACAGATATGCCAGAGTGCTTACTCGCTGCTCTAGCGAAACGCCGGCATGAGCTTCTGGCGAACAAACGCATGGACTTCATGATCTCGGTGTGCGGGATAGCGCCGAAATTGAAAGTGGTCGTCATGGGTATCGAAATAGTAATTCTTCATCGCGTTGCGGATATTCTGAATGCACTGTTCCGGATTGCCGTAGTTGTTTCCGCCCGGTGGCGAGCATCATCTCCCAATCGTATTCGGCAGGCGCCGCGCTAAGCGACCGTCGCCCAATGCGAGAAATCGTCAGTAGCGCTTGACCGCCGCCATGCCGGTCAACTTGGCCTGCTCCGAGTCTTCGTGCACTGATGAGTGCGCACGTGAAATTGGCAGTGCTTGTTGCTGTTGGATCGAAGCCGGCTTCGATCAGCCCTCGCTTCCATGCCTCGACGCCGAGACAGACTTTTTCCGGCGGATGCGGATGGCCGACGGTCATGATGCGATAACCTTGGCGCCCGGCCCACCCTAAACCTTCCGCGGAAGTGCCGGCGACCCAAATCGGCGGATGAGGCTGTTGCATCGGTCGGGGATAAAGCGTGAGCTCATCGAAACGCCAAAATTCACCCCAGTGGCTCGCGTGATCCTGGCCCTCATGCTTTAAGAACTATCTCCAACGCTTCGTGCAGGCGTTGCCGATCGTTCTCCCTGGTGACCCCGAAAACCTTGTAGTCCATCTCCGTGTTGCCCGAGCCAATGCCGAACTCAAGCCTACCGCCGGAGATCGCGTCGACCATCGCGTAATCTTCGGCGCTGTGGAGAGGATGGCGCAACGGCAAGATCGCAATGCACGGACCGAGATGAATTTTCGAAGCAGCGCGCGGCGGCTGCGGCAAGCAACACTGCAGGGTTGGCGATCGGCCCGCCATAAAGCCGAGAAAATGGTGCTCGTTGAACATGAAACATTCCCAGCCCAGCTCTTCAGCCAGCGCCACCTGTTCAAGAATTTGCTCGTAGTAGACTTTGTAGGGTGGATCGATGTCCGGAAAGTAGGTCGCGAGGATGTTGATGTAAAAATCGCATGCTGCCGCTTCAACTCATTGCGAATTCGTATTCTAGAGCGCGTACAGAGCGCGCGCGTTGTCGCTCAAAATCTTTTGTTTGACGTCGGCAGAAAGGGTCGGCTCGATCCCTGAACACCTTGATCGCGTCGACGTCGCTGGAAGTATCGGTGTGGCCGTAATCGGTGCCGATCACGAGGCAGTCTTCACCGGCTTCGCGCACGATGTAGGCAATGTCGTCGGAGTTTTCACAAGTGACGTACATACCAAACTCGCGGATCGCCGTTTGCCGGCCACTTTCTACCGAGCGCTTTGAAGCGATTCCTGGCTTCATGCATCACCCAAGGCAGCCACTGCGCGCTGGCTTCGATGAAGCCAAAACGGAGCTTGGGAAAAACATCGTGGATCTCGCTCGATGATGATGTCGTTGAAAGCGCGCCGACGGTATGGAATGCGAAAGCGGTGAAAGGTCGACGCGATGCGCACCGGGTGGTTATACAAATCGGTGAGCCAAGGATTGCCATTGGCAATGTGAATGGCGATCGCGAGATCCAGTTTCTGAGCTTCGTCATAAATCGGATAAAAGTACGGATCGGCAAGCAAACGCTGCCCTTCGATCGGCCGCATCAAGACCGCGCAGGCGCCGTTTTCCTTGACCAGCGAATCTGATCGAGAGCATCGGTCATGCTGAGAGTCGGCGCCATGCACGACCAACGCAGCCGTCCTTTCCCTTGCTTCCAGATGTCGGCGAGCCAGCGATTCCAGCTCTTGCACAGCGCCACTCCCACCGCGGCGCCGATCGGTGGCCGATTCGATAAACATGGTGTTGTCGCAACACTTGCACATCGACACCGATCTTATCCATGTGTTCGATCCGTAAATCGACGTTGCCCAGCTCGCGCGCCTCCTGCTGCGTCGGCAAATTTACGGCCGACCTGCCGCGAGCGCCTCTCCAATTCCTCCGCGGAGAAGGCAGCGAAAGCGAAATCCCCTCACCTTGCCGTCGATCACCCAGAACTGTAATCGAACGCCGGCCTCTTCGCGGGTCTCGAGACGAGATGGGACGATACTGCGCGATCCGACGGGTCCATGAAGTCCCAAGTGTGCGCGCACTCGACGACATGGGCATCGGCGTCGATCACCCGAGTATTCGTATCCGTGTTCATAAATGATCCTCCTTCGCGCCGTCTCTCGTTTTAGTTGATATCCCGCGCTGGTGTCAATCAGCGCGTGCTGATCGTGCGTCATGCCGATTTTTTCATCGACGACTGGATATTTTGCCGGCTCTTGACTAGATTAAGCGCTAAGATGCGCCCGGTTAAACGACCCAATCCGGATACGAGAAACCCATGCTCGTTGCGCCGCCGGGCGCGTGCGACACGCACCTTCACATTTACGGCCCGAGCGAAATTTATCCGCTGAGCCCCGAGCGAAACTATACACCCGATCCACGCTCAACGCTGGAGGACTATTTAAAGGTTCACCACGCGCGCTCGGTTTGACACGCGCCGTCATCGTCACCGGCAGCGCCAACGGCACTGACAATCGGATTACCCTCGACGCATTGCAACACATGAAAGGAAATTTCAAAGGCCTCGCGCTGCTCGATCCGGCAATCACCGACGCCGAGTTATCGAAGCTGAAAGACGGTGGCTTCACTGGTTTTCGCGTCAAGGCCGAATGGCAAGAGGCGGCTTGTCATTCGAAGAGACCAGGCGAATGGATCGCGCGCACCGCGGGTTTCGGCTGGCACGTAGAATTCATGTCCCAATCGATGGCCGAGGTGATCGGCGCCGTGCCGTACCTGCATTCGCTCAAGGTGCCCTACGTTTTCGACCACGTCGCACACGCTGAGCCGCATCAAAATAAGAATGATCGCGAATTTGGCGCGCTGCTCGCTATTCTTAGAAATGAAGAGCATTCGTGGATCAACCTTTACAGTTTTTATCAATTGTCTGAAGCCGGCTCGCCAGATTACGCCGACATGATCGGTGTAGTCCGTGAAATTATTGACGCTGCGCCGGATCGCGTCATCTGGGGCAGCAACTGGCCTCATGCGGGGTGTCGCCGTACCGATGCCCAATGACGGCGATCTGCTCGATTTCTTTGGCGGCCGCGCCCGACGAGTCCACACGCAACCGGATTCTCGTCGACAACCCGGCAAAACTCTACGGCTGGCCGTAAATCAAATATCCATCTTGAAAATATGTTCCGATGAAACCTATCGAGCGGCTTGAACTGTTAAAGATACCCATGAATCCAACAAACCAGGAGGAATAAATTATGTACGGTTGGCGCGCGCGCATCGGTCATGTCGCCCCTCGCGCGGCGATACTTTAGTGTACGAGTTTTACCGCATGTTTCCCGAAGGCTTCATGATGCTCAATACCACGGGCACCGTGCGCCAGCTGGTCGATGACGATTTTGAAAAGCAGCTCCATCGAATCGAAGAGGCGGCGCAAGACCTGGTCGAAAACAACTGCGACTCGATTATCTTCAGCGGCTCGCCGCTCTTTACGCGCTTGCCGTTCGGCGCCGACCGCGAGCTTGGGCAAAAAGCTAAGCGGACAAATTCGGCATGCCCGGTGGCCGCGGGCTTGACGGCGGAAGTCGAAGCGTTGAAGGCGATGAACTGCAGGAAGCTGGTCGTCGGCACGCCTTACCATGACGAGCTGAATCAGCGGCTTGAAGCGCCACCTCGAAGCAGTCCGGTTTCGAAGTCTTGCAGATCGCCGGCTACGGCGTGCGCAGAAACGCCGAGCTCACGTGACTTGCCGGTTCATGCTTCCTATAAAATAGCCAAACGTCTCTACGCCAAAGGGCGCGACGCCGACGGTATTTTCATCGCCTGCCCGCGCTGGCCGACGATCACCGACGTTCAATTGCTCGAAGACGAAATCGGCAAGCCGGTAGTCACCGAGCAGCTTGGCGTGCAGCTGGTACGCCATGAAACTGATCGACATTAAGGAACATGTGAAAGGATTTGGCCGCTTGATGGCAAGTCTGGGCAACTGACGGGAAACCATTTTTCACGCCGCTTGCGCCGATTCTGTGTAGCGAGAGATAATTTCAAACGTCTAAGGTCACAGAACATCCGCCCAGGAGGCGTCGATGAATTGATCAAAGCGGTTTTGTTGACAGGAATACAGAGCAACCTGTTTTTGAGCGGCTGTGCCGGCGGCTTTTGCGGCTACAGGCGGGCGCGGCGACGCCCTGCCGCCGTGGCGACCGGCCGCATATTGAAGATCTCGACATGTCGCCTGACCCGGTGATCGAAGGCCAGCGAATCTCGCGCCTGGAAGGTGCGGATTCGTTTCGACGGGCAGCGCGAATGTGAAACCGATATCGTCATTCCGCGAAGGCAGCAACACGGTTGGCCAGGCCCGCAACTACAAGCTTCGCCCCGGCGTGAATGAAATCGAGATCTCGGCAAACGACGGCTTTCGTCTGCGTGGCCGCGAGCATTGTTTCAACGCAAGTCGATCTCGACGGCTCGCGCCAACCAGGTCGACGCCGACCGCCGTTTTTGCGCCTCTCAGAGAACCACGTGGTCGATGCGCGAGTCCGACGATCGCCGGCGCTCCGGACCGATAAAGACTCATCACACGCCCCGAGGCTGCGGAGAATCGCCGGGCCCAAGGCGCCGAGCCGATTGCCGCAGCCTCATTGTCCCCAAACCTTTTTCGCCGTTTCGAGCATTACGTCCAACTTGCGGAACTCGCTCTCTTCCGTCAGTAAATTACCGCGCAGACTCAGCGAAGCCGCATTGCGGGCTGAGCGCCAACTGTGCGAGTGGCAACAACGCGCCGCGTCGTCGATGCGGCGCCGCAACTCGTCGACGGTCTCGATCCGCCTGACTTTGGTCGTGATCAAACCGGAGCACGACCGTCTTCCCGGCACGAACCGCAGCGGCTCAAAACCGCCGGCGCGCTCCGGTCGTATTCTAAAAGTAGCCGCTGGTGCTGGAGTCCGTTGAAAGCTTCTCGGCGATCGCATCGTGGTGGCCTTCGCTGGCGCTTCACACGTCTCCGACGATTGCCGCGGCAGAGGTGGAATCCCGAACGTCACGCCAGGGGAACAATCGGCGATCACTCTCGTTGATCGGCTTGATCGAGCGCTCCATAATCGCCATCGGCTCTTCGCCGCGCGCGCGCATCGCCGCGCCAGCGAATCCGCATCGATGTACGCCGCATAGCCCGGCGCATCGATGCCGACGTATCGGCAACCGGGGTCGCTTGCAAGCTGGCCAATCATTTTCGCGTCTGACGGCGACCACCACGCTACGCAAAAACTCGGCGGTGCCCGGATACACGGAACGCGAGGCCTCGAAGCGTTCAGCAATGACACTGTTGAATCCGGTCCGGTCCGATCAAGGTGACTTTGACCGACGATCGGTCAGGATTCTGAGCAAATCGATAGTCGTCGAGCAACGCGTTGTGTAGCAGTCTTAGGTCGCCCGGTCACGCGCTTGGCGATTGAGCAGGGATCGGATCCCTGCCCTTTTGTGCGTGCTGACATCGCCGCCCCCGCTCGCGCTTGAGCATTTCGTGATAGGTCTTTACGCCCGCCTCGCCATTCCTCGACACCGGCGACGACGGGCGAAACTTTCCACGAAGCTTGTCCGGGCGAAATTCGCCGTCGACGATGATCGGCAGGACCATGCGCGCGACCTGTTTCGGGCTACGACAGCGCGAATTGCCCTGGTCTTGAGTTTGCTTCAGGATCGGCTTCGCTTCGCTCTCCTCGCTCACAACCGGCGAAAGCGTCCTTGACCGACTGAGGTCTTAGTAGACCTGCCGCACGAGGTCAACGCGCATGGATTCGAGATCGATCGTTGAGGATGAGCTCATCTTATAGGTCCTCTTCGTTGGCAAGCATCGCAACCATTTTGCGACAAGTCGAAGTCTCGTGCCTTTGCGCGAGTCACGCCGATTTCTTTGATTCACTACTTCGCGCCCTTTTGCGTTTCTGTGCGGTCAAATTGTTCCACTTGTTGCGCCTCGACCTGCCTGCGGCTAACGGCCCTTTGTTCGATCTCCTTCTTCACTTCACCGACCCAGCGCAGGTCCAAGAATTTTTCCGCGGCGACCGGCGCGTCCATTTTGAGCGGCAGGCGGATTTCGTATTCGAGAATGTTTCTGATTCCTTCCGCCGACGGCAGACCCGGCACGCCTGGCGGCAGAGCGCGGGAATAGCCCTTGATCGCATCCGTCAGCATGGCTTTAGTGACGTTTCTGGAGCTGGAGTCTTTGACCGCCACATCGGCGGCCTCGTCGGGCCGCTCGCGCAAAACATCAAACCGCGGGATTAGCGGCCCGCATCCAACGCTTGAGCTGCGCGGAATTCTTCCGCGATCTTCCTATCCGTCGTCACGCAGCCTTGGAAATGGCAAGGGAAAATATCGCCGAGGTAAGCGAGATTCCGCACGCCCTCTTTTTCCGCCGCCACGGCTCCGGCGGGGTCGAGCACCACCGCGGCGACGGCACCGCTCTTGAGGCCGAGCGATCTTGTCGGTGGGGCTGGTGCCAAGGGTGATTTTCGTGACGTCCTTGCCGACTAGCCGGCTGCGCTCGACGCTAACAGCGTCGCGAAATCGGATCCTGGCTGTCGCCAAGCAGCGCAACGCCGATTTTTCCGCTGCAGCGTCGGTAACCCGGACGACCGCCGGGCGCACGATCAAAATACCAAGTCGGCCGCTCGGTTTGATGGCGATGACCGCTTTTGAGCGGCGCGCCTCTTTCGCCTGCCGCCTCCTAAGCCCGCTTCCGCCCGCGCCGCTGCAATCCACGTCGCCGCTAATCAAGGCCGCGACAGCCGGGCCGGGCCGCCGATGACGATCGTCTCATTTTCCAATCCTTCGTCCCGAAAGCCCTCCGCATCCGCGGAAAATCGAAGGGCAATTTCAAATTCGTGACCGGGACCGAGGTGTGAATTTTCTCGGCCTCGGCAAGCGAGGCTCAAAACAAACAGTCAAAACCAGCGCCGCGAGCGCGCCGCAACGATTATGGTGCGAGATTTTGCTTTTCTCCGCTTCGCGGCTTATCGCTCGCCCACCTCGCGAATCGCCTGGTTGTGGCTAAATGGCCGTGATCGGTATACTCTTACAGCGGATCGGGAAGCGGCCCTTGGATCTGCTCAGCAGCAAACTCCGCATCGTGAACTTCAAACCTTCAAGATTGATTTCCGCGTTGGGGTGCCAGGATACGATTGGCGGTGTAATATTCCCACCCCGCCGCGCGAGTCCGGCTTGAGCGGGATTTTTGGCGAAAATCGATCGCCGCTTCCTTCGTGGCGGAGAGCCACGATGGGGCGCGCACCGCGCCCTGATGAAACGCGACCAGCAGCGCGCGATTTTTCCGCCCAAGCTCCGCTTTACGGTCAACAACGATAGTTGATAGTTCGGGAAATAGTCTTTGGAAATATCCGAGCATCGTTGAAGCCTTGCTGTTCGGCGATGAAATCGAGCGGCACGACAGATCCAGGTAGCGCCGATCTGTCCCGAGCTGAGCGCCGCCAGATTGAAGCTACTGCCGCCAACCGCCAAAAGCTTATAGTCAGCCGGATAATCCAAACCGTTTTAGCTGAGGATGAGTTTGAGAACATTCGTCGCGCCGGACGTCAACACCTGAACGCCGATGGTCGCGCCGCGCAAATCTTTGAGGCTTTTATGATTTTTCGCCGCGACGATCGCTTGGTCGGCCATTGACTACGCCGCCGACGGCCAGCAGTGTCGGCGCCGCTCGCGGCCGCGCGCCGATCGTTGCGTGTCGGCCGAGCCGAGCGCGAGGAGCAGCGATTCACTCACCAGCGCTTGCATGGTGATCGCCGTTCCTCGCAGGAGCACCGGCTGGACATCCAAGCCGAATTCATCGAAGAAACCCTTCTTGGTTCCAGAGCACATGTTGGTGCCGATCGTTTTGGTGCCGACGCCGACAGGAAATTTTACTTTCTCCTGAGCTTCCTGCAGCGCCGCTCGAAAGCATCAAATTCAGCACCGAGTAAATTGTTAGCGCTGGCGCTACGACTTTGCTCGACGTTCCATGGATGAACCTCGCTCGGTCAATCGTCGTTGACTCGATAGATAGGGATGCAAACCCAGAGCAGGCACAACATAAGTTAGACGCGAGACTAGCGTCAAGGTGAAAATTATCGACTTGGGAGCGGCGACCGGGTCCGAGCCTCTGCCGCATCCCGTCGCACCATTTATACTATTAGGTATGTTTGCCGGCGCGTAAACAACCTCGACAGCGTCGTCACGATCGTGATTTATCGGAAACGTCTGAACCTCCCGCACAGGTGTTGAATGGCGCGACGCAATAAGCCGCAACTCACCCCTCGGTCTATCCGTTTTAACAGTGTTTATGCTTATCAACGTGAGCGTGCAAAGGCGCAGAAGCTCCGCGTCGCCTACACTGCGTTCGCGGGCACCTTCACGATTCTTTGGCTGGGAAAAGAAGCGGGCCTCTATCAGAAATATGGCGCCGATATGGACTGCTTTGAACATTGGCTCGAGCCACTCAGAGCCGTCCGGCGCTCCTGGCGGCGATGTCGATATCGTCATACTCCGGCTGCGGGCGCGGTGGTCGACGCGAATCTCGCCGGCGCCGACCCTGACGATGGTCGGCTGTCAATACGGACACCGGGCAAACCTCATTTTTTCACGACTCTGCCGATTAGCCGGCATCGCCGCACTCAAAGGCAAGGCTGTCGGCGTCTCCCGCTTCGGCGCGTTCTCAGATTTCGTCGCGCGTCACGTGCTGAAAAAAATCGGCTCCAGCCGATCAAAGACGTCGCGCTCACTGCAACTCGGCGGCACCCAGGAGATCATCGCCGCCATGCAGAAGAATCTCGTGCCAAGGCGGATCCATATCGCTGCCGTTGACTCTGCAGGCGCGCAAGTTGGGATTTCAGGGAACTGCTCACGACGGAAACCATTGCGCTGCCGTTCGACTATGGCTGCTTCATCGTTAAAAGCTCGCAGGTGCGAACCAAACGCGAGGAGCTTGAAGAAAGTTCTGCGCGCCACGATCGCCGCCTACGATTTGGCGATACAGGAGCCGGCGTTCGCCAAGAACAGCCGATCGGCAAATACACCCGCACGACCGACAGTGAAACGCCTCGACGCGACATACAAAGAGAACGTCAAGGATTATGCGCTTGCGTGTTCCATATGTTTCGGTCGCGGGCTTACCTCAATCATCGATTTTCGCGCCGAGGCGACAGCCGAAGCGAAAGAAGCTTGCGCTGGAAAAAATGTTCGACAACTCGCTGCTGCACGAGCTTCAAAAAGAAATGACCGCGCCAAAGTAAAGGGTAAGCAATCATGAAACTCGGACTCTTCGACCACATGCAAAAGCACGACAACCCGGCGCGCTCCTACGTCGATCTGTATAAAAATCATCTCGAAGTCTTGGAATTCGCCGATCAGGCCGGCATGGATTTCTATTTCGTCGCCGAGCATCACTTCGACATGGGATTTTCCGAGTGTCCGAGCCCCGGCAGCTTTCTCGGCGCAGCGTCGCAGCGGACCAAACGAATTCGTCTTGGGTCCGCTGGTTCTACGTCTTGCCGTTGTGGAATCCGATCCGCGTCGCCGAAGAAGTCGCGCTGCTCGACAATCTCACCGAAGGCCGCTTGGAATGCGGCTTCGGCGCCGGTATCGGACCGTTTAGCTTCGCCGCTTACAATATTCGCCTGGGAACAAAAGCGCGAGATGACTCTGGAAGCGCTGCAAATCATCAGAGGCATCTGGACCCACGAATCGTTCACTTTCGAAGGCCGTTACTTCAAATGCAAAGATGTCGATCTATCGATTCCGCTCGTGCAAAAGCCTCATCCGCCGCTCTGGATGCCGACGCGCAGCAAAGATTCCATCGAGGAGGCCGCTGCCAGCGCCATCAGCACGATCCAGTGGGTGCCGGCTGGGATGAAAGCCGCGCGACGCGCCTTCGACGAGTACCGCGAAGTTTATCGACGCACCAAGCCTGCGGGGCCAAACCGCATATCGGCTTGATGCGCGAAATCTACGTCGCCGAAACCGATCGACAAGCGCGCGCCGAAGGTGAATTTCACTGGAAGAATTTCTGGGAGCGGCGCGGCGGCGCGCGCACCTACGGCGCGCACGGATCAACTGGACTATCGACGATTCTCGACGGCAGCCGCCGGGGCGAACTGATGGACATGGAGCACTCCATCGCCGAAGGCTCGTTTATCTGCGGCGCGCCGGACACGGTCGTGGAACAAATCAAACGAATCGCCAACGACGCCGGCGCCGACACCTTTCTCGGTGAATTTACCTTCGGTGAGCTGACTCAGAAACAAGCGCTCAACTCGCTTCGGCTCTTCACCGAGCAAGTCATGCCCGAGCTGAAAAAGTTTGAGATCGACGCGCTGAATTTTCCCAAAGCCGACGGATGAGCACTTTGGGGAAAATAAGATCTCACGCCTGAAGACCACGGAGGTCGCGAAGGCGTCGGACAATTATTACGTTTTCCAGCCGACTGTCGCGGCACGGCTGTTAGATTCACTTTCGCGGTGTTAACACCAGCACCTGTTTGTCCGAATCCAACTGACATTTGAAAGCGGCCGAGGAAGTCGAATCCCAACAAGCCTTCGTAGCCGAGCTCCATAATGCGATCGTGAATACTGACCTGCATATTTTTTATTTCAGCTCTGCCCACTCGGATGGCCTCGACCAAGCCGACATCCACGTTGACAACACCGCCGATTCCGACTCTTTTTGTGAGCCCATGGAGAGCAACCGGAGGTCCCTGGCGATCCGCTTCGATACCATGGTTTGGGCGGCACCCGTATCCACCGCCAGATAACCCGTTGTACTGCTGTTTCCGTTTTTGAACGTAACCGGCACGACAATCTTGGGACCGTCGATCTTGACGGGAATCGTGATTGGCCCCGTCACCGGCGTGGTCGAGACGGGCTCTGAACCCCGCTAACAGGTCCGACGAGCGTGGAGTCCTTCGGCAACGAGCGAAAGTGGTCGTCGATTTTTGCCGCACCCATCTTATCGCCGGCCTTGATCCAACCCACGTTGCCGTTTCTCGTCTTCACCATGAACCACTTCAAGCCGCCGGCGCCGGTCATCTCGGCAATGGGTAATAGCGACTTCCCGTCCGCCGCCGATTCGATGACGGGAGAAGACTCGTCGGCGCTGGCGAACACCTGCACTCACCGCTCTGCGCCGGCGTTTGCGGGCTCGGAGGCAGCGTCTGCATGACGCATGACGCTGAATAAACTCAGCACCACAAAGACCGCGGCCCTGAGCAGAAGTTCCCTTGGTTTTTCGAGCGGGGTTGCAAGATCATCATTATGGTTGATCTCCTCGTGTTTTTGTGGCCGGCACCATTGGGTGCGATCTGATATCACCAATCGTTTGAGAACGCCACCCAGTCGGTGCTCGCAGCGGTATTCGCGAATCCAATGGCCTCATGCGCCGGCAAGCTCCGTCGTAATCCGCCATCTCCGGCTTTCCGATGCTCTGCCTGTCGATCGTCAATGCGAGGCATGCGGCGATCAAACCCATACAACCGCCAACAAGAAAAGCATATTGATAATCGCCGAAATGGACGCGCGCCCAGCCGCCAAGGATCGCCGCGGACGCGCCGCCAAGTTGATGGAAGACGAAAACCAAACCGAATATTCTACCGACTCGTTCCGATCCGAAGCTGCGCGCGATGATCGTCGTCGTCGCCGGCCCGGAAGCGTACCAGTCGAGACCGTACATGACGGCGAAGACAAATAAACCGATCGGTTCAGAAACAAACGGCAAAATAAATAGCGACGAGCCGCGCAGCGCGTAGACGACCGCGAGAACCTTGCGCGGATCGATGCGGTCGACCAGCCAGCCGGAAAATGTCGTGCCGATAAAGCTCGCGCCGCCCATGATTCCGACTGCGGTCGCAGCGGTCAGTTGCGGAATGCCGCGCTCAATCGCATGCGGGATCAGATGCGTGCCGATAAGACCATTGGCCGTAACACCGCAAATAAAAAACAACCGCTCAAAATCCAGAAGGTCGAAGTTCCGAAAACTTCGGATAGAGTGGACATTGATATCGGACGAATCTCGCCCTGAGCGAAACTGCGCCCGCGCGTCGAGCCGCTTTCATCGGGCGAACGATACGGCTCGAGACCGACATCGGCGGGATTGTCGCGCATCCACAGCCAAATGATCGGTATCAGAAGCGCAGAAGCGGCTGCCATCGCCATCAGCGCGCTGCGCCAACCGCTGCCAACGACGATCGCCATCAAGAGTGGCAGATAAACCACCTGCCCCGCTGCGTTGGCGTTGGTCATGATGCCGATCGCGAGACCGCGCCGGCTGACAAACCAGCGGCTCGCGATGCTGGCTCCCAGTGCCGGCGTCACACCGGTTGCGATGCCCAGAACAATTCCCACAAGACAATCAATTGCCAGAGCTCCTGCACAAAGACTGTTCCAACCAGGCCCAAGGCGATCGTCGTCAGGCTGCCGAGAATGACGCGGCGCGCGCCGATGCGATCGATCAGCCAGCCGCCGATCGGCGCAAACACTCCCAACAGCAAAAGATTCAAGCTCGCCGCCGACGCGATCGCCGTGCGGCTCCAGCCGAATTCGGCTTCCAGAGGATGAATCAGCACCGACGGCGCCGAGCGAATCCCGGCGGCGGTCAAGTTGGCGAGAAAACTGAGCGCGACGATGAACCAGCCGTAGTAAAACGGGACGAAAATCGGCAACCGCGCCACGCCGAGATTTTTCAACTTCGTGATTCATGGCCATCGTCTATCACAAAAGAGCTGAACCGAGAATGAGAGATGCATCGCGCGAAAATTAATTACCCAGGTAATCAATTCAGCATCAGACGTCGGCAGCTCCAATTTAAAACACGTCTACGATAACTCCTTCATCGCCGCGCAATTGAAGCTCGTCAGCTAATTTCTCTCCGGCACGATCGAGATGAGTCGAAAGCCGCAACGCCGCCCGCGCCTCGAGCTCACCGAGATTGAAGCTACGCGTCGAAGTTGCTGAAATTGAGCACGATCAAAAACCGGCGCTCGCCGGCCTTGCGCATGTAGGCGACCAGATCATCGCCCCGCCGGCAGCGCCGAATAAGCGCCGACAGACAATGCCGGCTCCGCCCGGCGCAGCCCGATTAAGCGATGATACAAAGTCAGAATCGATCGAGGATCATCGCGCAACACAGCTACGTTATTCATCGAAAAATCGTCAGCAATCGGCAGCCACGGCGCCCCGGTGGTAAACCCGGCAGCCATGCCATCACTCCATTGCATCGGCGTGCGTACCGGATCGCGACCCAATCCCAGGCCCGGCACATTCTTCTCGAAGGGATCCTGCACCCGGTGAAACGGAATCGCGACATCGTGCATGCCGATCTCGTCGCCATAATACATCGTCGGCGTGCCACGCAGCGTCAACAACAGCATCGCCGCCACGCGCGCTTGCACCGCTCCCGCGCGCGTCGCGATGCGCGGTTTATCGTGATTGCCGAGCACCCAATTCGGCCAAGCGTAAGACGGCAGCAACCCTTCATAACGCTCGACAGCGGTGGCGATCTCTTTGGCTTTCCACGGCAGCCGGATCAATTGAAAATTAAACGGCAGATGCGCGCCCTGCCCGCTCGCGCCGTAGTAAGCCATCAGCCGCTCTACCGGTAGATAGATCTCGCCGACTAACATGCGATCATCGTACTCTTCGACGACGTCACGCATCAGCGCGACGATTTCTTGCACTTCGGGTAGATCGGCCGTGTAAGTCGCAAGTAATTCCCGGTACGGCGACATACCGGGTTTAAAATCGGGATTAGCCGGGTTGTCGCGGAACTCGGTGTCTTTGACTAAATGATGCATCACGTCGACGCGAAATCCATCAACGCCGCGTTCGAGCCAAAAGCGCAGCACATCGAGCATGGACCGCTGCACTTCCGGATTGCGCCAGTTGAGATCCGGCTGCTCTTTGAGAAACGCGTGGTAATAATACTGTCCGGTCTCTTTGTCCAATTCCCACGCGCCGCCGCCAAAATTGGCGCGCCAATTATTCGGAGGCCGCCGCCCGGCGCCGGATCGCGCCAAATATACCAGTCGCGCTTGGCGCTCTGGCGCGACGAGCGCGACTCGACGAACCATGGATGCTGGTCGGAAGTATGATTGGGGACATAATCGAGCAAGAGCTTCATGCCGCGCGCATGAACATCGGCGAGCAAGGCATCGAAGTCTGCCAGCGTGCCGAAGATCGGATCGATGTCCCTATAATTGCTGACGTCGTAACCGAAATCCGCCATCGGCGACGGATAAATCGGCGAGATCCAGATGGCGTCGACGCCGAGCCATTGAAGATAATCGAGCCGGCTCCGTATGCCGCCGAGATCGCCGATGCCGTCGCCGTTACTGTCCATGAACGAGCGCGGATAAATTTGATAAATAATGCCGCGTTCCCACCAACGAAAATTTTCCAAATCCGCGTCTTTGTGAACTAAGTCGGCCATTTAAACCCTCGTCTTGCACACCATCGACTTAGACATCCGCGACGTCTGGTCGCATGTCTCGAGACGGCGAATCGCGCTTGATCGCGCCATTATAGACTGTTTGACAATTTTGGGGGAGCGCAGGGCGGCGATTGCCGGCAATACGTTAGCGGGAACCGATTCGATCAAATAGGGAAGAAGACTTTCTTGACGCGTTACTCGACGATCTCGATGGCAAGCCGGTAAGCGGGCAACCGATAGCCGTGCGACAGCGCGGGAAAATCGCGAGCGTAGGTCAGAAACGGCGTCTGATAATTCCACGGCACGCGATCTTTGCCTCGGTAGATCGCCGGGTAGAGATCGATCAGGTGAGACCCCGGCTCGCCCGTAGCAACGAGGTTAATCGTCACATCGCCGTTTGTATTAAAACCGCAGGCATAACCTATGGCAGCATTATCGTAGGTGACCGCCAGTGTGTTATCGAGCTCGGTCCAGCCGACACCTTTGATCTGCAGTGTAAACGGTTCGCCGACTTTCACTCGCTTCGGTGTTACCTTCACGAGACTCTGCTCAACGTAGTAGGGCACTTCGCCCAGCACTCGATCGCGCGCGATTAATTTGATCGCGTGCCAGCCGCCGAGATCATCTGGAATCCTAACGGTTGTCGTCAACGATCCGTCCGGTTTGGTCATCGCTTTCGACAGCGGCACGTTGTCGAGATTCCAACCGCTCGGCGTCATGCGGTTGCCGCGCGCCGTGACGAAGTACAAATCAACTTCCATATTAGGCGGCAAGCCGCTCGCGCTGAGCGTCGTCTCGGAATTTACCGTGCCCGTCGGAGGATTCAAGATCGCCGAGCGGGTGACGCCGCCTTCGCGCTTAGCGTGGTGCGTGGGGAATCGCTGCTTGAGCATTGCCACACTCTTGTTGTCCGGCCATTCGAGCTCATCGGGCGGCGGCCCGGTGTCCTTGGTCACGTTGAAGACAAAACGAAACTCTTGCTGGTTGTCGAGATGAGCATAGATGTAGGCCTGCGGCGATTGCTGGGTGTTGAGATAGGCGCCAGGCGCGTAGGCGGTGCTGTTGTTGAGTTGAACGATATGTTTGCCGGAGCCTGCCGACGGCGCGAAATTGAAAGACTGCGGTGCCTTTGGTCGTCACCGCGGAAATTTCGCCGGTGTATTTATTGTCGTAGCGCAGCGCCATGAATTGTTCGAAGCCCTGCCAGCCGATTCCTTTCACGGTCACTGTGATCGGCGTTCCCACCGGCCCTTCGTTGGGCGTTGCTGTCGCGCTGCGCAGAATGCGGAAACCGCCGCGCGCGACGTCTTTTCCATCGATCGACCGCGTAGAGGTCGTGCACCTCACCGAAATCTTCCGGCGCGGTAAACTTTGCGTTAACGTGCCCTTGCGCATCGACGAGCGCGCTGCCGAAGGCGACGCGCTTTCGTCATATTTGCGCTCGTGGTACTCGACGTTGTCGGTCATGACCTTGGTCAAAAATGAAGGCTCCACCGTGCTCCACAAAAACTCTACTTTTTTGCCTGCGGGTAATCCCGTCGCCGTGCACCGTGAAAGTCTCGCCGGCGTAACCCTTTCACCGGCTCGACGTTGAGCAGCTTAATGGGTGTCACGCGCGCCGTTTGCACCGTCGCTGGTTTGAGACCACGACGACGAAGCCGTAGCTGACGGTTGAACCAAAGAGAGCGCAGGAGGAAGCAGAGCAATCCACCATGTCGCGGCACGCGGCGAAGATAAGCCGTCATGCGTGTCATAAAGGATCTTTCAATCTATGATCCGCACTCGGGTATCGGCAGTCTTGGCCTTCTGGATCGGTGGTGTGAAAGTCGCCGTGCGCCCGTCCTTGGCAGTAATGGCGATGCGGTAATCGAGAGAGCCCACCGGGTAATCAGGAGGAATATCCCAGGTTGTATCCCACATCCATGCCGAGTCGGGCATTGCTGCTGCGCTGCCACGGATCGTCCATCGGCCGGGAATCTCCTCGCCGTGCGGCAAGAGCAATTTGATGTTCGCCTCGTCTCTATCCGTCACTCGCTTGCCGGTTTTCGTATCGAGAATCTCAAAGCGCACGACCATCCGCATGCCGCGTTTGAATACGCCGCTTTGAATACAAGGTTGCGTCGGCGTAAAGCCGTATTTGCTCGGCCCTGTGCTCGTCAAAGTTTCTACGTAGAAGAAGAACGGACCGACGGGTTCGTAGTAAGACGCCGGAGTTGTCAATGTCGGTCGCGCTCCAGCGGGCCGGCGGCGGAGGCGGGGCTTCTTTTTTACGCCAAGAACGAGTTCCGGCGCGGGAGGCGCGCCCGCGATTGCTTTGTTGCTTGGCGTTCTCGCGCGCGCCTTGCGTCATGTCGGACGGACCGCAAGCGCCGATGATCAACAATATGCCGATCCAACACGGGTTAAGGCCGCCGCTTCGACAGGAACTTTTGTGCGCCATTGAATGCCCCCTCCTCGGAACAATATCCACGTGAGCGTGTTTCAAGCGCAAACGTAGAATTCACTCGATCTCGCATCGTAAAATACGGGACCGTTCCATCAACTGTCAAGCTGTATTTACGTCGGTCAAGTGAAGACCCTTTTTCGGCAAACAGAACGTTGAGCACTATCGAGGTGTACCAAAAGACCGACTGGACGATTTGTCAGCGCTTCTTCCTGAATTTCTTTCAGGTGCGCTTCCGAGCGCGAGGCTTTCGGCGTAAATTTTACACAAATCTTCGGTGCCCGAGGGGCGCACGGCAAACCAACCGTTGGGCGCGGTGACTTTCGAGGCCGCCGATATCGGCGCCGTTTCCCGGCGCGTGGGTGAGCTTGGCCTGAATCGGTTCGCCGGCAAGCTCCTTCGCCGCGAGGGCTTCCGGCCGAAGCGACTTCAGAGCCTTTTTTGCGCCGCCGTCGCCGGCAGATCCATGCGCGCGTAATACGGACGGCCAAGCTCCTTGGTCAATTCCTCGTACCACGCGCCGGGCTCACGCCCGGTCGTGGCGATGATCTCTGCGGCGAGCAAAGCCAGAATGATGCCGTCTTTGTCCGTGGTCCAAACCGTGCCATCGCGGCAAGAAAACTGGCGCCGGCGCTCTCCTCGCCGCCAAAGCAGATCGTTCCTTCGAATAGACCTTGAGAAAACCATTTGAACCCGACGGGAACTTCGAAAGCTTTCGGCCGAGCCGCCCGACGACCCGATCGATGAGCGAGCTGCTCACCAGCGTTTTGCCGACCGCGGCGTTTTTGCTCCACTGCGGTCGATGCGAGAGCAAATAGTGAATCGCCACGGCGAGGTAATGGTTTGGATTCATTAGACCGAGCGACGGCGTGACGATGCCGTGACGATCCGAGTCGGCGTCATTTCCCACTGCGATTTGAAATTGATCTTTGAGACTTACCAAACTCGCCATCGCGTACGGGCTCGAGCAATCCATCCTGATCTTGCCGTCATGATCCAAAGTCATGAAGCGAAATGTCGGATCGATCTTGTCGTTGACGACGGTGAGATCGAGTTCGTAACGCTCGGCAATTCTTTGCCAATAGGCGAGCGCCGCGCCACCGAGCGGATCGACCCCAATTTTTATCCGCGCCGAGCGAATCGGGTCCAGGTCGATTACCGCGGTCAGATCATCGACGTAGGGACCGAGCAAGTCGTCTTCATGCGTGGTTGGAGATTGAAGCGCCGCGGCGTAGGCAATCCTTTTCACCGAGCGATTATTTTCGCGCAGCAGCTCGTTGGCTCGATTCTGAATCCAGTCGGTGACGTCAGTATCGGCGCGGGCCGCCCTGCGGCGGATTATATTTAAAGCCACCATCCGCCGGCGGGATTGTGCGACGGTGTGATGACGATGCCGTCGGCCAAGCCGGCGTTTTTGCCGCGGTTATGAACTAAGATCGCTCGTGAAATTGACGGCGTGGGCGTGAAACCGTCGCCGCGCTGAATGACCGTTTCCACGCCGTTGGCGGCCGAGCACTTCGAGCGCACTCTTTTGCGCCGGGCCCGATACCGCATGCGTGTCTTTACCCATGAAGAGCGGCCCCGAGATATTTTTGCTCGCGCGGTACTCGCAGATCGCCTGCGTGATGGCGAGAATATGCGCTTCATTGAGCGTGTTATCGAGGGGACTACCGCGGTGGCCGCTGGTGCCGAAGCTGACCAATTGCTGCGGGTTTTCAGGGTCGGGCTTGCGCTCGTAGTAGGCTTTTCGAGCCGGTCAAGGTCTATCAAGATATCGGCGGGCGCGGGCTTTCCCGCCAGGGGATGAATGGCCATGTTCAAATCCTTTCACGACGCTGCGGCGCATTAGTTCAACGCTGTTCGGCAAGTTTTTTATACAACGACGTGAGGGCAGATCCTAGTGGCGTATCTTCCATGCACGACGGGCGCGATCGCCGGGATCGTAAATCATGCTCGGCATGTGCGACGGAACAATAAAGTACGCGAGCACGTTTTCCCAGGGATGTTCGGGTACAAGGACGGGATCGCCGTATTTCCCAGCGCCGCCCTGCTTGAACTCGATTCTTTCCAGCGTTCCGATCTGACTAGAGTGGGAAAACTATTTTCATTCGGCGCTGACTGCGAGCGAATCAGAGATGCTGCAGCGCCGGCATCGACGCGTTCGGCAAACAGGCGAATATTTTTGAGAGCCATCTCTTGCGGCATGCCGCCGAAATGAAAAGTGCCGGAGAATGTCGTGATGCCGCCTTCTTCGTGCCAGCGCCGAATCGTGTCGCTGCAGCGCTCCGGATCGCCGACGATGATAAAGCCCCGCGCCATGTCAGAACCGATATCGTGTTCGGTCAAACGGCGCTCGGGATCGACCGCCTGGTGAAGATCGGTGTAATTTTTCATGAAGGGCACCGCCTCGCGCATGCCGCGCTCGAAACTATCCGAGACGTAGATGTGAAACTTGCCTAACACTTCACGCCCGACGAAATCATGCCCGTGCGCGGCCAAGCCGCGCGCGGTAAATCTTTACCAGCTCGTGCAAGGCATCCGTCGTCGGATGGACGAAGGGCACCGTCATCAAGTCGTAGTCCATTTTCGCCTGCCCAGCGAAAAGTCTCTTCGCTGTGCGTTGCGCCGACCCATATCGGCGGGTGCGGCCGCTGCACCGGCTTCGGCAGAATGTTTACGTTGTCGTAGCTGTAGAACTCGCCGTGAAAATTCACCGGCGCGTCGGACCAGGCCTGGCGAATGATCTCCGCGCTTTCATGGAAACGCGCCGTCGCTTCGTCCCGGCTTGCGCCGAATTTTCGATACTCGACCGGCTCGCTGCCCTTGCCGATGCCGAAATCGATGCGGCCATCGGAGATGACGTCGGCCATGGCGTAGGACTCCGCCAAATCCAAAGGATTGTGCAGCGGCAGCACACGGCGACGCGCGACGCCGAGGCGAATGCGCGAAGTCATCTGTGCTGCCGCGGCGAGAAATGTCGGCGGATGCGGCAACGTGCCGCCGTAACCGCCGAAGTGGTGCTCGGTCACCCACGCTTGATCGAAGCCGAGTTTTTCCACTTCGATGATTTGCTCGAACATGCGGCGGTAGAAATCGCGCCAGCATACCGTCAGTCTCAGGCATATAGGTGGGCAGAATGTGCGTGCCGAATTTCATCGTTATCGCGCTCACGCTAGAAAAGAATCGACTTCAACTTCGCCACCAAACCCGCATCGAGCTTGAAAATGCCCTCCACGGTTTTTCGCATATCTTCGGCGGTCACCGGCGCGAGGCCGATCTTTGCTTTATCCGCTTCGCCGATGAATTCAGGATCTTTGACGGTCTCTTGCAAAGCTTTCTGCAGAATCTGCGCGCGCTCGTTCGGCGTGCCCGGCGGAGCGCGAGAGTCTTGGTGATCTTGCCTGGATAGTGAATGCCGTATTCAATCAATTGTTTGGCTTCCACCGTCTTGGCGAGATCAATGGCGAGCGGCACCCTGGCCAAGTCGGCAAAGGCTTTGGGCACCGTCTGCAGCACGACCACGACGGTGCCCGACTCAAGCGCTTTTGCCAAGTGCCGCGCATGGAATCCCAACCCCAGGTCGTGCCGTCGATCTCTGCCGCTTCTCGCGGCGATCCGCATATCCGCGGTTCCCTTGTAACCGGAGATAACTTGGATCGGCAGATTGAGCGCGGCTTTGACGACCTTGATGACGTTGTCCGTGCCGAAGGCGCCCGGCCCCGTAGTACTAACTTCAGCGGCGATTTCGCCGCGAACCATTTTTCCATGTTGTTGACGCCGCTTGCTTTGGTCAGTGCGATCGCGCGTCTCATCGCGCGCCACGGCGCCGACAAAGACAAACTTTTGCGTATCGAATTCGACTCCCGGTTGCCCCATCAATTGACTGTAGGCGAACCCGCCGCTGAAATGGCCGAAGGTGAGACCGTCGAGGCTTGGCGACTTTAAAAATATGATTGGCCGCGAGCAGGCTGCCGGCGCCGGTCATGTTCTCGACCAAAATTGTCGGATGGCCGGGAATATACTGGGCATATGCCGCGACAGCATGCGCGCCAACGCGTCGTAACCGCCGCCGGGCGAGAAGCCGACGATGATGCGTGGATGGTTTTGCCTTCGTAAAAGTTGCTCTGAGGCGATGCCACTTCGAGCCGTGAAAACCGTCAAGGCAACGAGCACCGTCACCGCTGAGAACAGTCTTTGTCATCGGCCTGCCTCCCTGTGAATTGCACACAGCAGTTGCTGCGCGCCAGTACAATTGCTGCGGCCAAACCTAGTTTAACCCGACGGTTAGGCGTCAAGCCGAAAAAAAAAGTGAATGCGATGTGTTGCTTAGCCGAGCTTCGTCTTCTTGGAGCTGATCCTGCCAGACATGTTCCGGCTTGAATCTGAGCAGGCGCCGCGCTTTGGTCGAATCGACGCAGCTCCAATGCGTACCGGCGATCTTTTTATTTTTGCGCCTTTGGGCAGATATTTTTCACCAGCTCGAGTGGTCGGCTGGATCATGCAGTTGTTCGGCGCCGACGCGATGAAAACTCTCATGGCCGGTGAATTTCGCTTCCAGCGCCAACCGACAAGTCGTCGCCGCGTCGCGCGCGTCGATATACGTCCAAAGCCGTTGGCCCGCGACGACGGATTGCGCCAGCGTTCTCTGAAACTCTCGTAGGAAAGATCGAAATTGACGCCGGGGAAACGCAAGCTGCTGATCGTCATATCTTTGTGAACGGAAACGATCGAGTCGGCGATTTTCCCCGAGCACTTTAGAAAGTCCGTAGGAATCCTGCGGGTTCGAAGGATGTCCTCGTCGAGCGGCAGATAGTCGGGCGCCCAAAGTTTCACCGCGTAGATAAAACCGAACGCAGCCGTGCTCGACGCCAGAACGACTTTTTAACTTTTGCATCCGCCGCGGCGCGCAACACATTGTAGGTCGAAGAAACGTTGTTGCTGAGGGTTTCCGCGTCCGGCGCCAGATTGAGCGCCTGATAGGCGCCCAGATGAACTGATGCCGTAAGCGTTTTTGAGCGCTTCGAAGAGATCACCCGAGTGGCGCAGGTCGACGAGCCAACTCGGACATAATTTTTCCCGTGGCGGCACTCTATCGAGACTGAGAACTTGAAAACCGTGCGTCAGCAGATCGCGAATCACAAACTGTCCCAACCTTCCACTGCCGCCCGTGACCACAACTTTTCTCATTCCAGTAAAATCTCCTCGCTCAATCGCTATATTACGCATTGAACGGTTTAAGCGGCTGAATGTATTTGAACTCTAGTTTTTCCGTCTTTAGTGCGTCGTTCTATCGCTTCGGTATCAGCAGGTCCTTGAGCTTGGCGATCAACGGCGGCGGCAGGTCGTACCAGACCGGCGAACGTCTTCGCCGTGGTCGGCCCATCGATCGGGCCAATTTCCAAGTCGGCTTTTTTCGCTTCGGCGCGGAGCTCGGGATCGCCCAAGGTTTTGACAAACGCTTGTTGTAAAACCTGCAACCGATCCGGCGGCGTTCCGGGCGCCGTGGAAGAGGAAACTGATAGACGTGAACGTTGTCCGCCACCCGAAGCAGCGTGCGCGCTTCGTCGCTCTTGGCGTAGTTGATCGCCAACGGAATCTTTTTAGATCGGGATGGGACTTGAGCGTGGCTTGCAGCACGACATGAATTTTTCCCGATTCCATCTGGCTGCGCCATGTGACCTTGGTCGCTTGCCATGACGCACAGAGGCCGTCGGCTTCACCGCTTTCTACCGCGAGCCGTGCCTCCGCGCCGCCTTTGTACCCTTCGACCATTTCCAGCGGCAAGTGGAGGGCTTCTTTGAGCAGTTTGGGGACGTCGGACAGACTCGTTCCCGGCCCGATCGACGCGATCTTCAACGGCCGTTTGGCAGCAAACCAGTCGTCGACGGTTTTGATGCCGCTCTCCCGATTGAAGTGACAAGCCGTATCGTAAGGACCTGGGATACCCACCCAGCCCACTTTGCGGCCATCGAACTTGGTCGCGTCGTTTCCCATAATATGCTGCAAGATCAGCGGCGATGCCCAAGCGGCGATCGTCAGACCATCCGGCTTGACCCGGTTGTAAAGATGATTCGCGGCGATGATTCCACCGGCACCGGGCATGTTTTCCACGATCCTTGTCGGGTTGCCGGTTACGTGCTTGCCGATGTGACGGGCGAGCAGCCGGGTATATTGATCGTAGGTCCCGCCGGGTGAATAGCCGACGATGAAAGTCAGCGTTTTATCTTTGAGAAATTCCTGCGCTTGCAGCGACGATACTAAGCTGAGCGCGATCGCAGCTGCGGTCAAAACAACCCGTAATTTGGCTCTTGCAATCATCATGATCTCCTTGGCGGCAACCTTTCGTTTGTCTGTGGGAATTGGCCCATAGGCCCGAAACTACTACATCCGGTTGTGTGCTTCCACAATCGACCGGCTAGAAATCTCACTCACGACGACGCCGATCACACGGACAACTGGCGCTGTCCCGAGTCGAGCACAGTAACCGCAGCTTAACCCTGTGCTTACCAATCCGTAATCAAATTTTAGTATTATGAGCGGAATTAGTTCACGTCAAAGCTGCTTGAGGAGTGAAACGATGTGGCGCAGGTTAAATTGGACATGCCGTACTTGAAAATTATCCCGCCTGGGTTTTGGTTCGTACTGTTCATTGCCTTCGCCGCCCACCCGGCGCTGGCGCAAAATAAGGTGATCGCAACCTACACATTCCCCGAAATACCGATCAAGGAGTTTCAAAATAAGAAATTCCCCGGTTCCGTCGCCAACGACCATAAAGTTCTCTTGGGCTCGGTCGGCAGCGACCTGTGGCACGACCCGAAAGGTCCGCGTGACGAATTTTGGATGTTGACCGATCGGGGGCCCAATGGACAAATCGCCGTTGACGGAAAGAACCGGCGCACTTTTTGGGTACCGGAGTTCGATCCGACGATCGTCAAAGTCAAACCCGAAGGTAAAGCGATCCGAATCCTGGAGACGATTCCAATTGTCGGCCAATCGGGCAAGCCCATAACCGGAATGCCTAATCTCAAAGATATCGACGAGACGCCGTACGATTATTCGGCGCAAGAAGTGCTTGCCTTTCAATCCCAACGGCCTCGATACCGAAGGTCTGGTCCGCACCGCCGCCGGTGATTTCTGGATCGCCGATGAGTATAGCCCATCACTCGTGCACGTCGACCGAACGGGTAAGGTCATTAAACGCTACGTGCCCGAGGGACTGAAACTCGAGGGCACAGACTATCCGGTTGCGAAAGTTTTGCCGTCGATCTACGGCAAAAAGGAAGATCAATCGCGGCTTCGAAGGACTGGCGCTGAGCGCCGACGAAAAGACACTCTATACCGTGCTGCAAAGCCCGCTTTTGAATCCCGACCGTAAAATCGGCGATACCTCGCGCAACACCCGAGTGCTGGTATTCGACATCGCCAGCGAGAAAGTGACCGCCGAGTACGCCTACCGCTTCGACGTGTCGACGCAGTTCGATCCCAATCCCAAAAATACCCCCGACGAAATGAAGCTCTCGGGCGTAATCGCGATCAATCCGACGACGTTGCTCGTGCTCGAGCGCACCGATCTGGTCGCCAAGCTTTATAGTGTCGATTTCAGTGAGGCAACGAATATTCTGAATAGCAAATGGAATGACGCCCAAACGGCTCCCTCCCTCGAAGCGCTGAGCGATCCGTCGGCCGCGGCGGTGCGGACGTTGCCCAAAACACTGGTCGTCGACCTAAGCTCTCTCGACGGTGTGCCCGAAAAGATCGAAGGCATCGCTTTGCTCGACGCGCAGACTCTTGCGATCTCGAACGACAATGATTTCTGATAGCGAAGAAAGCAAATACGACAGCGAGGGCAATAATCTTGGCAAAGGCAAGAAAAGCCAGATCCTCTTGATCTCTCTCGACAAACCGCTGCCTTTACCGAAAGCCACCGTGTCCGCCCGCTAAATCCGGCAATGCAGCGCGATCTTTTCGCCTGGTAAGGTCGAGAAAGCCGCAACAAGCAACACTTCAAGAAAAATTTACCTAAGCGTCGCCCACGCTTAACGCGGATGGGCGAATAGGAACCAGCAAATTTGACAGCGAAAGGATTGGTTCCTATGCACAAACATCAACGACAATTCAAACAGCCACGCGGCGCATCGAGATATGACGACCCGCTCGATTTCGTCGCGCGATTTACCCCGCCGAGCGAAGCTTGGTTACGCAGCGTTTGCTGCTTGCTCTTTCTGCTTCTGGGCGCAACGCCCGCCGTGGCCGCCCCGCACGACGAATTTCCCCACCCGTTGGTCATCGGGCATCGCGGCACGCACGGCTATCTGCCGGCTCACACCTTGGCGGGCTAGCGCCTTGGCGATCGAGCTGGGCGCGGACTTTATCGAGCCAGACTTAGTCGCGACTAAAGATGGCCAGTTGATCGCGCGCCACGAGCCGAACCTGATTGCCACCACCGATGTCAGCCGGCGGCCGGAATTCGCCAATCGCAAACGCAAAGCGATTATTGATGGCGCCGAAGAAGAAGGATGGTTCGCATCTGATTTCACTCTCAAAGAGATTAAAACGCTGAGGGTGGTTCAAGACTTCGCCGACCGGCCGCAAGAGTTCAACGACTTGTTTGAAATCCCCACATTCGAAGAGGTGATCGCGCTCGCCAAACGAAAATCGAAAGAAAAGGGCCGGACTATCGGCATTTATCCTGAGACCAAGCATCCGACTTATCATAAGAGCCTGGGCCTGCCGCTGGAAGCGCGTCTGGTCAAGATCCTCAAAGCCGAAGGATGGGATCATCCCGATGCGCCGGTATTCATCCAGTCGTTCGAACAAACCAACTTAAAAGAATTGCGCAAGATAACGCGCAACAGGCTCATTCAACTCGTTGACGCTAACGACGTGAACCCGGATGGCACGTTGGATTACACCGCGCCGTTTGACCGGCCCTACGACTGGACCGTTTCGAAGGACCCAAAGCTATTGAGCCGCACTTTTGGCTTTTTCGCCACTGACGAAGGGTTGAAGGAGATCAAGAGTTATGCCGACGGCATCGGTCCGTGGAAACGCTACATCGTAAGCACCGTGGCGGCAAACCTACCTGGGCCCGGCGAAGCGAGTCTCAAGCTCCTACCGCCGAACGATCTGATCGAGCGAGCGCACAAGGCCGGTCTGCTCGTTCACAGCTGGACTTTCGCAACGAGCAGCGCCGTCTGGTGAGCGACTACGCGGGAAATCCGATAAACGAATACTTACAATTTTACGACCTCGGTATCGACGGCGTATTCTCGGATTTCGCCGACACCGCGGTCGCCGCGCGGGTTTTATTTAAGCTCGTGGACACTCCCGGCTTCGCGCGCTGTTTTACCGAGGGACCCGATAAGTTTCAACGCGCGGAGAGCTCCGACTGTTTGAATTTGGAATAGCGGATCCTTTCTTCTTGGGGGCGAATCGAGGGAGGGCTGGACAATCCAGCGCCTCCCTCTTTTTATTTCTTTCGATTTCTAGTCCTCGGACACGCACCACGCTCGTGATGGGCTGTTACGCAGACTTCGTTCATTTGTAACCCACGCGACATATGCGTGGATTATTTTACCGCAAGATCGAGGGCGCTCTTTCCGGATATTTAGCGCCTCATGCGCGGCGTACCTGCGGTCGCGCACATGGCCATGACAGATGATGCAGCCGAAAAATTTATCCGGGTCCCGATCCGAAGCGACAAATCAGCGAGACCTTTTGTCTCGTCACGGAGACTTATCCGCCTGAAGTCAACGGCGTCGCTCAGACGATGGCGCACCTGATGGACGGTTTGCGCTTGCAGGGCTACTCGGTATCGCTGGTTCGGCCGCGCCAGCACAGCTTCGACGGCTCCGATTATCGTTATCAGCCCGGCGCCACATTGGTTCGGAGTCTACCGTTGCCCGGCTATCGCGGATTGCACATCGGCGTGCCCGCCAGCGCCGCGCTGCGGCGTTGTTGGACCGAGCGCCGCCCCGATGTCATCTATGTCGCGACCCAAGGTCCGCTGGGCTGGTCGGCGGTTAGCACTGCGCGTCAGCTCGGCATACCCGTGTTCAGCGGCTTTCACACCAACTTCGATGCCTATTCGAAGCACTATCATGCCGGCTGGCTGCGCTTTTTGATCTGGCGCTATTTGTCCGCTTTTCATAACCGTGACGGCCGGCACCTTGGTGCGCCTGCGCCGAGCTGCGCGATCGATTGCAGGCGATGGGATTGCGCAACGTCAGCGTGCTCGGCCGCGGCGTCGACGGCGAGCTATTCACGCCGCGCCGGCGCAATTTAGCCCTGCGGCGCGCCTGGCGCGCGCGCGCCGGATGATTTGGTGGCCTTGTACGTCGGGCGGCTCGCGCCGGAAAAGAACCTGAACCTTGCCATAGAATCCTATCGAGCGATGCAGCGCGTCAACGCCGCCGTGAAATTCGTCCTCGTCGGCGACGGCCCGCTGCGCGCCGCGCTGCAAAAAACATCCCGATCTCATTTTCTGCGGCATGCGCACGGGCGAGCGATTGGCCGAGCATGTATGCTTCCGCGGATGTCTTTCTTTTTCCGAGCGAGACCGAAACCTTCGGCAACGTAACGTTGGAAGCGCTGGCAAGCGGACTGGCCGTCGTCGCCTATGATTACGCCGCCGCGCGCTGCACATCAAAACGGCGCGAACGGCATCCTCGTGCCTTATGGAGAGAGCGCTCACCTTCGTCGATGCCGCGGCGAAACTGGCGCGCGCACCTCAAGCGCTCGCTGACATGCGCCAACAAGCCCGCCAGCATGCCGCGTCTCTCGGCTGGCAGCTAGTGGTTAAAAGATTCGCCGCGTTCCTGCTGGGCGATCCGGCGCGGCTTCCTAGTGCGAGCAGCGACAGGAAGGCTGAATCTATCGAGAGCCATACCGGCCTATTACCGGCGCGGCCTAACCTTGCCATGCGAAAAACGGGAGGGCACAGAGATGCTAATGGAAGACACAATCCAGCGGTGGACGGCCTGCGTCGATGCGCGCGCGCTCGAAACCTGCCGACTGGATTCGATGGACGGCTGGTTTCTGTTGGGCCTTTTCTCCTTGTCTTGCTCGCGATCTACGCGTGCCGAAAGGTTTTGACCCTTATCCTGACCTGGCGCGCGCTGGCTTGGCTGCCAAGCTTGTCGCGGCGCTTGTCGAGGTGGGTGAAAGCGCGCGACTACACGGAAGAGGAATTTTTTCGCGCTGACGGCGCGGCAGGTCCGTGGGTCGAGCGCCGCAAACAGGTCTCTCGACCAGCTCGCCGTCCCTTCTCCAGACGCCAGCATCAACAGTCGATCGCTTGGGCCGCGGCGCTCTGCGACAGCTTTTCGGATCTCCGCGTTCGACCGACGCCAATCGAGTGCCGTTTTCCCCTTCGCGCGCGCGTGATGCGCGAAAAAGAATTTAACCTTTGCTCCAGGTCGTCACCGCGTCGCGCGGTCCTCGCCTCCTCAATCTCGACGGCCACTGGACGATCGACGTGAGCGGCTCGTACGGACTGAACGTCGCCGGGTTCGATCGCTATAAAGCAATGGATCGAACGCGGCTGGGATCGTGTCAAGGATCTCGGCCCGGTCCTCGGGCCGCTGCATCCGGTTGTCGCCGACAATCTCGCGCGGCTGCAACAGATCTCGCAGCTGGACGACGTCTCCTTTCACATGAGCGGGACGGAAGCGGTGATGGCGGCGGTCCGCATGGCGCGGTTCAACACTCGGCGAAGGCTGATCGTCTGCTTCGCCGGCGCCTACCACGGCTGGTGGGACGGCGTGCAGCCGGGACTGGGCAGCGAGCGGGCGCTCGACGATTGTCTCACGCTCAAGGACGTCAACCCGCGATCGCTCGACGTCATCCGCCGGCGCGCGCGCGACATCGCCGGTGTGCTCGTCAACCCGGTGCAGTCGTTCCACCCCAACTCGCCGCCGCCGAACGATGCGGTGCTGTTGACCAGCGAGGCGCGGCGGACGCAGGAATCGACCGAGCGCTACGCGGAGTGGCTTCGCCAGCTGCGTGAGGTGTGCACGGCGTGCGACGTGCCGTTGATCTTCGACGAGGTCTACACCGGCTTCAGGCTCGCGCCGGCGGCGCGCAGGTAGCTTCGGCGTGCGCGCCGACATGGTGGTCTACGGAAAGACGGTCGCCGGCGGACTGCCGATCGGCGTCGTCTGCGGCAAGGGCCGCTCATGCGGCGCTTCGATCCCGAGCATCCGATGCGCATGGCCTATGTGGTCGGCACCTTCGCCGCGCATCCGGCGGTGATGGGGGCGATGTGCGAGTTTCTGTCGTGGGTCGTACAACCGAAGCCGCCGCCGCGACGCGGACGCCAACCAGCGCTGCACCGCCTGGATCAACGCGACCAATCAACGCCTCGCCGACGCCCGCGCTGCCGGTGCGCGTGGTCAACCTCGGCACGGTGTGGACGGTCCTGTTCAAGGAACCGAGCCGCTACAACTGGCTGCTGCAGTACTTACCTGCGCGCCGAAGGGATCACGCTCAGCTGGGTCGCGTGCCGGCCGCTGCCTGAGCAGCATGGACTTCAGCGACTGATGACTATCTTGCCTTGCAGGAAAAGAGCTACTCGAAACGCCGCGCGCCGGGTGAAAAGTGACGCCCTGGTGGTTTGACCGCAAAAGAATATCCAGGAAGGGAGAAAAATATGCGCACGCGTCTCATACAGGAAATGTTGGGGAGTCTGGTTCAAGTGCCCAAGCCTCTGACGACCTTTTTTATGCGGAAGGCAGTGATGCGGCGAAAAGCGGGCGATCAAATCGCCTTCGCACAGCAATGGGACTCAACCAATTTTTCATCTGTTGAGCTCCAGCCGTCTTTATTTATTGCTACATTTTGGCGTTTGCCGATCTCACCACGGCGATGTGTTTGAGGATTGGCTTCCCTGTTTGTGCGCCAATTCGGCCACGCGATCTTGGAGCCCCCTTGCCACCGCGAGGAAGCTTTGCTGTTGGGTTACAACACGCGCAATAAGACGCTGATCGTGCTCGGCTATCAGCAGCGATTCCGATCGTTCAGATGATGCAGGCCGGCGCGTGGTCGCTGACGGTCTTTAGAGCGCTCATTGCTCCCATCGCGCTCAATTGGCGGTTTCTTTGGACGCTGCTCGTAGTGCTCGGACGGAGTAACTTATCTCGTGTGGAAACACGACTTTCGCATCTCGATGATTTGGTTTATCAAACTGATTACCGATCCTTTGACCGATATCTTTGCCTATTTTTCCGCGCTGGCCACAGCGCGTCTGATCCTGCTTCGCGATACCTCGGACCGACGCCACACCTTGTCGGCGAGTCTCTCGGATCTTTTTCTTTTTTACGTGCCGCGGCACTGCTGAGCGCCTGGAGCGGATTTGCTACCTGTGGATTTGGCGCGCACCCGGAGACTTTCTGTGCCCTGTGCGCCCGTCCCGCAATCACGCTGGATCGGCACGCCGGTCGATGTCTTACAGTTCCTTTTCTGCGGCTTCGGAAGATACTGCAGTGCGCCGTGTTTCTCGCTTGGTGTTTTGCCTATGGGAAATGGATCGCTCTGGCCGCCCAGCGGCGATCCGCTGTCCTGACGCTTGGAGCGGCGCTCCTGATCGGCAGTCAAGTCCTCAACCATCGGCTAGCGTGTTCCATCGGCTCTGTCGGCAAGGTCGGGGTATTTAACATGGCGATAAGTTCGGCTACCCAACGTCTCTGGGTGCTTTGCAGAGGATTTCCGCCCCACGTGTTTGGGACATCCCCAAGCGTAGCCGGCGCTTTGCTGTCGATCACCGGGTGTTTCTTGGTGATGCGTTCTCCCCAAGGACGGTTGGTATATCCTGCCCGCGCTCGAAACGCTGTGCTACGTTCTCGGCGCGTATTGGGACCAATTATTGGAAACCTGCGCGACCCTGTTCAATGGGCACCGTTGCCGCGCTTGCTTTCGGCTTCGATCTGCCAGGCCTGCAAATCCGTCCACGAATCCCAGGCGCGCTCAAGCCGAGCACGGCGCATGACTGGACTCGAAGGAATACAGATCATCGCGATCGTTTTGAAAAAACCACGCACGATCGGCTTTGAACAATTTATTCGGGTTATGCAAATTTTGCGAAAGTTCAGCAAGGCATCCCTTCAATACGGCCAGCATGAGATCGCGCTCTGGAAGCGCATGTTCGTTGCTTCTAACTGTACGCCAAAAAATAGCGCCCTCTATGTCGTCGCTTTCAGGCATTGAATCGTGGTGAGGTAAAATCCATGGCGCTGCTCCTTTCCGAGCGAATCTTGGCTCGCGCATCTCCGGCTACCCGTCCCAATGGCCGTCGAGATCGCGACACCGCCGTCAAAGGTCAGTATTGTGGATACCAACGGTTACGGTGAGATTAACGCGCCGCTAAATTTGCCGACGTTTGCTCCGGCCGCTTGAGCCGCCGAGCGACATCGGTAGCTTTATCTCGGTTCGGTTTGCAACGTTCCTGACTTGGCTACGATTTTGAAGCTCAAACGGGCGCCACAGACACTCCGCTGTCGCATCAAAGTCACAATCCGGACTTAACTTTGTCCGGCACCACTATCGCGTTCATTCAAGTCCAAATCAAAACTCTCGGCGATACTCTCAAGCACAGAGCACTCGCCACACGGGTGTGGAGACGCGTGGACTGATGAGGAGGTTCGATCTGAAAGGAGCCAGGGACGGGCGCGTTCCTGCTGACCGCAGTTTCAGCGATGCGGCGGCGACGAAAAACCGAGTAGAGCGCGCTTTTTTGCGCCGGGACAACACGATCAGATCGACATCCTCCTGGATTGCTGCGACAACAATTTCCTCCGCCGCTCTACCCCAGCCCCTGCCCTGGAGTTTCCCGCGACGCCGCTACTTTCAGCGCCGGGCGTGGCACAGACAAACTGCCTCACGCGGTATTCGGCTTCCGTGCGAAGCTGATCCGTTTTGAACGGACGGCAGTTGCGACCATGGACAAGTAAGAGCTCCCACTTCACCGCAAGCGTATTGTGCTCCAGACGGGAAACAACGTCGCATGGAAGATAATCCAGTTGAGCACGATTCTTTTGAGCCGGCGAGCCCGTAAGCAACCCCGTCTTTGGAATTGACCGTGAGATCCGTCGGGCAGAGAGTTCTTTTGACTCATTTTTAAAACCTCCTGCGAAAATCAGATCAGCACTCATCCACGCTCGCTTTTCGTCGCGGGTACGGCTTGAAGAGTCTTCTATCGTCGGATGAACTACCTTAACCCGCTGGCAATGCGTGG